>CEQL01149007.1_pt1 | contig 13064 bp, 12 predicted proteins | sample 356281 | NCBI WGS metagenome assembly CEQL01 (sample SAMEA2621203, study PRJEB7988) | marine metagenome | biome: marine biome (ENVO:00000447); feature: surface water layer (ENVO:00002042); material: "saline water (ENVO:00002010), including plankton (ENVO:xxxxxxxx)" | depth 5 m
TAATAGCTCAATCGGCTTGATTTATGCACTGAAAAAAATTTTTATAAAAATGAAAATAACTTTTCTTGGATATAGTTCAAAAAAAACAAGTCTTATAAAATTTTTAAGACGTAAAAAAAATATTGTTAATGTTTATGGCAATAAACGTATCAACAAAAAAATATTAGAAAATTCAGATTTAATAATATCTTTTGGATATAGAAAAATAATAAAATCTAATTTATTAAAATTTTCTAAAAGACCGATTTTAAATTTACACATATCATATTTACCTTATAACAGAGGTTCACACCCTAATTTTTGGTCATTCATAGAAAATACTCCTAAAGGTGTAACTATTCATGAAATGAGTAAAAAAGTAGATAAAGGTCCTATTGTCTTTAGAAAAAAAATACTTTTAAAAATAAAAAGAAATTTAACATTTAAAAAATCTTACAATATTTTAGTTAAAGAAATTGAAAAATTATTTATTAAAAATTATAGTAAATTAATTTCCGGTAATTATTCAAAAAAAAGAATTAAATTAAAAGGTTCATTTCATAGAACATCTCAATTACCAAAAGATATAGAAAATTGGAATATAAAAATTTTTGATTATTTGAAAAATCATAATAATTGATTTTTAAATATAGGTTCATCAATTTTGATATTTTTTTTTGATTTTTTTCCAAGAATTTTAAAATATTGTGAAGCACAAATGCCTATTTTAGGTCTTAGCACAGAAATATTTTTGTGAGAGATTTTTTCATGCTTTTTAATATTGGTCTTTGCAAATATTGATCTACGGAATTTAATATTTTTCATTAACACTTCGTCTTTTTTAGTTTTATAAATACTTTCAAATATCTCTAAACTTATTTTTTTTAAATCTTTCATCATTTTTGGACCTATAGAAAATTTTGAGTCAGGTGTTTTTTTACTATCTAAATTAAAATGTTTTTCTATAACAACGACACCTAATGGAATTGATGCTATTGAGGAAAATATATTATCTGTATGATCAGATAGACCAATAAGATATTTTTTGAATTTTTTTTTAAGAAAATTAATTTTAATTAAATTTGTATCTTTTAATTCTGTTGGATAATTTGAAACACAGTGCAAAATAATTATTTTCTTATGATATTTCTCTATTAGTTTTATCGCTTCCTTGATTTCATTTATACTGGCCATTCCAGTTGAAATTATTATTGGTTTGTTTTTTGAGGCTATATATTTTATTAGATTATGATCAGTTATTTCAAATGAAGCAATTTTATAAATTGGAACATTATATTTTTCAAGTAAATCTACTGCTCTAATACTGAATGGACTACTGAAAATAATTTTTTTATATTTTTTTGCAATTTTGAAAGCATCGGCATGCCATTTGAAAGGTGTACAAGCTTTTTTATATAAATCTGAAAAATATTTCCCTTTCCATATACCTTTTTTTATTTTGTAAAGTTTGTTTCTTTTTAAGACTGTAATATCTTTTGGTTCATAAGTTTGAATTTTAATAAGATCAGCATTGCTCTCACAAGCTTTTTTAATAAGTTTCAAAAATCTCGACTTATTACCATTATGATTACCTGATATTTCTGCTATTATTTTTGGAGGTTTATTATAACCAAAGTCTAATTTACCATTTGTAATTTTCATAAATTCTTATTCTATTTAAACTGTCTAAGTGATATTACTTTAATATATGAAAAAAAATTATAATAAAATAATTAATCAAATTCAAAAAATAAGGTCTAAAAATAATGTAAATTGGATGAATATTCTAAAATTGGCATTTAAATTAGACCCTAAAAGGGCCTCTAATATAATGAGAAAAATTAATTACGATGACAAAAAAATATCTAAATTATTACGTCAACTCTCAAAATAGAAAAAAATTATTAAATGAAAATAATTCCATATGGACGACATTTTATAGACTCTAATGATATAAGATCAGTCACAAAAGCACTAAAACAAGAAAAAATTACCTCTGGAAAAGAAGTTTTAAAATTTGAAAAAAGACTAACTAATTTTTTTGGATCCAAATTTGCTACTGTGTGCAATAGTGGAACCTCTGCTCTTTTCCTCGCTTTTTCATCAATTAATCTTAAAAAAAAAGATAATATAATAATGCCTGCAATTAATTTTGTAGCATCATATAATGTTGCAAAACTTTTTGGAGCTAGTGTCTTTTTAGCAGATGTGAATAAATACACAGGTCAAATGTCACCGGATGACGTAATTAAATGTTGTCAAAAAAATAATATAAAGAAAATAAAAGCTATATTAACCATGTATAATGGAGGATACCCGCAAAATGCAGAAAAATTTTTTAATTTAAAAAAAAAATTCAGTTGTTATATCATTGAAGATGCTTGCCATGCTCTAGGTGCAAAATATAAATATAAAAAAAATTTTTTAAAAATAGGTTGCTGTAAGCATTCAGATATTTCAACATTTTCACTACATCCTTTAAAAAGTATAACAACTGGAGAAGGCGGTATAGTTACAACAAATTCAAAATTTTTAGATGATAAAATTAAGAAAATAAGAAGTCTTGGAATTAATAGAAAAAGAAATACTCATTGGGATTATGATGTTTTATATAACGGGTTGAATCTAAGATTAAATGATTTTCAATGTGCTTTAGGATTAAGTCAACTAAAAAAACTAAATTCTTTTTTAAGATCAAGAAAAGTTATTGCAGATAGATATAAGAAAGAACTCAAATATACTGATAATATATTTACTCCAGATTATTCGTCGAAATATAAATCTTCATATCATTTATATATTATTAATTTAAAAATAAAAAATTTATCAATTAAAGAAAAATTAATTAAATTTATGTTAAAAAAAAAAATAATTTTACAATATCATTATATTCCAGTGTATAAGTTTAAAATTTTTAATGATAGATATGATGGAAAAAACGCAGAATATTATTATCAAACTAGTGTGAGTTTACCAATATATCATGGACTTAAATATCACGAACAATCGAAAGTTATAAAATTATTAAAAACTTTTTTTAAAAATTATTTATGAAAATATGTATAATACCAGCTCGCGGGGGTAGTAAAAGAATTAAGAATAAAAATTTAAAAAAATTTAATGGAATACCAATTATAGTTCAGACATTAAAGAATTTAAAAGAAACCAAATTTTTTGATAAAATAATTATTTCAACTGATCATAGAAAGATTAAAGAATTATCAAAAAAAAATGGTGCTGACTTAATAATAAATAGAGAAAAACATTTATTAAAAGATAAGATCGGAACAAAAGAAATAGTATCAGACGTTATTCATAAAATTAAATTGAGCAAAAAAAATTCTGACTTTATTTATTGTTTATATCCAACATCAGTTTTTGTAAAAAAAAAGCATTTACATGAATCTTATAAATTTTTAAAAAAAAAAAAATGTGATGTTGTATTTTCAGCTATGAAATATTCTCATCCAATACAGAGATCTTTTAAATACAACAATAAAATATTAAAATTTAATTTAAAAAATATGAAGCAACAAACACAAAAATTTAGCTCAAATTATCACGATGCAGGTCAATTTTATCTGGCAAAAGTCGATAAATGGTTAAATAATCAAGGTCTTTTAACAAAAAAATCAAAATTTATAGAGTTTTTAAGTTATGAGTGTACAGATATTGATACAATTGAAGATTGGAAACTATCTGAGATAATTTTTAAAAAAAATAGAAACAAAATTTAAACATATTATTTAAATATTTTTTAAACATGTTGAACAATAAAACATTATTAATTACTGGTGGTACAGGAAGTTTCGGTAAAGCTTGTGTAAATGAAATAATTAAAAAATATCCAAGAATAAAAAAATTAATCATATTTTCTAGAGATGAATTAAAGCAGCATGAAATGTCTCTTCAATATCCAAACAAAAAATTTCCCAATATAAGGTTTTTCCTTGGAGATATAAGAGATAAAAATAGATTATATTCAGCTTTAGAAGGGGTAGATTTTGTTATACACGCTGCCGCTTTAAAGCAAGTCCCTGCGGCAGAATATAACCCATTTGAATTTATTCAAACAAATATAATTGGTGCTAATAATTTAATTGAAACTTGCATATCTCATAAGGTAAAAAAAATTATCGCTTTATCAACTGACAAAGCAGCTGCACCGGTAAATTTGTATGGCGCAACTAAACTATGCTCTGATAAATTGTTTGTATCTGCAAATAATATAATTGGTAAAAAAAATATAAGATTCTCAGTAGTACGATATGGAAATGTAATGATGTCAAGAGGATCAGTAATTCCAATTTTTATAAATGATAAAAAAAAAGGGATATTAAAAATAACTGATAAAAGAATGACTAGATTCAACATCACTTTATCACAAGGAGTAAAATTTGTTTTGAATGCGCTTGAGAATTGTTTAGGTCAAGAAATTTTCGTCCCAAAATTACCAAGTTATAATATTCTTGATTTAGCAAAAGCTGTATCAAAAAATGCAAAAATTATTTTTACAGGTATACGACAAGGTGAAAAATTGCACGAGGAAATGATAACCATTAGCGACTCGTTCAATACAATTGAAAATAAAGATTATTACATAATTTTACCAGGAAATTTAAGAAATAAGAACGTATATTTAAAGAAGTTTAAAGCTAAACAAGTAAAAGAAACTTTTTCTTATAATAGTTTAGATAATTTAGACAAAATGAATACTTCACAATTAAAAAAATTAATAAATATTAATTCTTAAAATTAAATCATGATTTTAAATGAATATAAATTATTCTAATAGCGATTATTCAATTTTTAAAAAATTTAAAGATCTAAATAAATCACTTTTTGTAAAAAAAAAATATAAAACAAAAAAAAAATTTCTAATTGAGTTTAATGCTTTTCATGATTTGCATGCAATATACTCGATTTTAACTCATTATATGAATATTAAAAAAAATATTAACGTTGATGCTTTTTTTAATTATAGTTTGCATTCAGCTCCTCTCAATTTCAACACATTAAGTGAAATAAAATGGACTTTAGGAAAAATATTTAATTTGGGTTTTTTTGGAATTTATAGATCGTTTAATGTTCAGAATATTTTTAAACCCAATATCAAAAGACATCACCGTGAATTTGCTAAGAAATTTTTGGATAAGAATTTTTATAAGTTAAAAAGTAGAAAGGATTTATTAAAAGTAAAAGTTGAAAATATCTTAATTGGTGACCTAATTTATGATACTTATATAAAATCAAAAAATATTCCTACTATAGATATTAACACTAATAATTTTAGTATTTTCTATCAAGAATTTTTAGAATTATTTTATTTTTGGTTAGAATATTTTAAATCAAATAAAATTGAGGGTATAGCAACTTCTCATACAGTATATAGTTATGGCTTACCATTAAGAATAGCTATAAATTTTGGCATTCCTAGTTACGTATTTAGTTCAACTAATGTAATAAAATTAAATAAAAAAAATATTTTTGGTGGATTATATGGTGATTATAAAAATTATCATAAAAAGTTTTTAAATTTAGATAAAAATCTTAAAAATAAAGGTTTAAAGATTTCAAAAAAGATTTTAAAAGAAAAGTTTGATGGAAAATTAACAAATTCTTATTATGAATCTAAAAGTTCATTTGGAAAAATAAGTAAAAAAAAATTTTTAAAAAATAATAAAAAAACAAAAATACTTATTTGTACTCATGATTTTTTTGATGCGGCTCATATATATGGAGAAGGTATATTTTCAGATTTTTATGAATGGTTAGAATTTCTTTTTGAAATTTCAAAAGAGACAAAATATGACTGGTATATTAAAAATCATCCAGATTATTTAGGAAAATTTAGACTAACTCAACCAATAAGCAATAGTATTGTGACTAATTTATTAAAGTCAAATAAGCATATAAAATTATTGCCTAACAATTTATCTAATAAGCAAATAGTAAACGAGGGTATTGATGTAGTTTTAACCGTTTATGGTACAGTTGCTTCTGAATTTCCTTATTTTTTTGTACCAGTAATTAATGCATCTCCAAATCCTCATACTGGTTATAATTTTAGTATTTCTCCTAAAAATCTTAAACAATATAAAAAATTAATTCTAAATTTGCATAAAATTAAATTTAGAAAAAAAAATAAGCAAGAACTTTATGAGTATTATTTTATGTCAAGAATATTAAATTATAGAAATTGGCTTACAGGAAATTATGACGATTTACTTAAATCGGTTGGTGGTTATTCTAATCTTCAATCTAATTATTTTTATAAGTTTTGGATAAAATATTTTAATTATAAAAAAAAAGATATTTTGTTAAACAAAATTGATGAATTTTTAAGTTCAAAAAAAGAGAGATTAGAAATAAAAAATTTGTAATTTATTACCAATATTTAAATTTTTTTAACATTAACTTTTCAGCTGTAGAAAAAGTTTTTTTACCATTACCAAATATAGCTTTTGATTTATTAATTATATTTCCCAACATTTTCATTCCTTCCGGAGAAAGTGATGCTGCTTGGTCAGTACCCCACATAGCTCTATCTAATGTAATATGTCTTTCAATGACTGATGCACCCAACATAAAAGCAAAAAAGCTTGGTGACACACTAGACTCATGCCCACTATAACCAACATCACATTTATATTTTTTTTTTAAGGTTTGTATCATTTGTAAATTTAATTTTTCTTCAGGACATGGATATAAGGAAATACAATGTAATAATGTAAAATTACATTTATTTTTCTTAAAAATTTTTACTGCTCTTGAAATATCCTGCATAGAACACATTCCAGTGGAAATAAAAGTTTTTTTCTTTTGTTTAGCAACTTCTTTTAAAAAATTGAGGTTTGTAATCATTGCAGAAGGAACTTTATTAAATTTATTCAGTTTTTTTATTTCTTTTAGACTTGATATATCAAAACAAGAGCAAAAAAAGTCTAATCCTTTCTTTTTAGAATAAGAATTTAAAATTTTTAATTGATTGAAGTTAAACTCAATTTTTTTTTTATATTTTAAATAAGTGATATTTCCCCATGGGGTCTCTCTTATTAAATTTTTTTGATTTTCAGGAACGCAAATATCAGGATTTCTTTTCTGTAATTTTACAGCATCAAACTTATACTCTTTTGCTAGATCAATCATTTTTTTTGCAATCTTTATTGATCCGTTATGATTAATGCCTATTTCAGCAATCAAATAAGGTTTTTTTAATTTTTGAGTATTTATATTCATTTTAATCTATATGTTTTTTTTATAAATTCGTTTATTTTTAGATCTAATATTTCATCAATATCATGGCTATAAATTTTATCAATAATGTATGAGCCTATTTTTCCAAATAGTCTATTTTTAGATTTCAGAAACCCTTTTTTATTAAAAATATAAAAAGAACCATTTTCTAATTGTATATCTTTAATTTCTTGTCTCATTTTTCTATTATCTAAGTCAAATTTCGGTATCAACTTATTTTTATTTTTTTTCCAAAAAAAAATTTTATTAACATTGTTTGCAGAAAACAAAGAGTCGTATTTTTTTTTAAAATAAAATTTTATTACTTTATCAAAAATATTTTTTGGTCTTAAAGGAGAAGTAACTTGTATAAATAATATATCATTGAATTCCTCATTTATATTTTTGATAGCGTGATAAATCGCATCTTCAGATTTTGATTTACTGGTAGATAGCTTGGCTGGTCTCTTTATTACTTTAATTTTTTGTGATAAACCATAATTTAAAATTTTTTTAGAGTCTGTAGATAGATAAATTGATTTTATTAAGTTTGACTCCTTTAGGCTTTTAATTGACCAATATATAAGAGGCCTCTTATAAAAATTTTTCATATTTTTATTTTTTATTCCTTTTGAATTGCCTCTACAAAGAATTAAAGCTATAACTTTTCTCATCAGTTTATCTTATAACTCAAAATGAAAAAAAAAATATTAATTTTAATTAATTCAGATATTTATATAAGAAATTATTTAGAATCAGGGGCTTTCAAAAAAATTATCCATTTTTTTGATGTAAAATTTATATCATTTGGTAATGGAGTTTTTAATAAGAGAAAGTTAAATAAAATTTTAAAAAAAAAATATATTGGAAGTATTTTTTATTCTTCAAAAGATTTAAAAAAATTTCAAAAACATCTTTATTATAATTTTCTATTAAATAAAAAAAAATCAAAAACAATAAGTTATTTAACAAAAGTAATGTTAAAAATTAAATTATATTGGAGGGGAGAAACTGTATATGAAACGATATATAAATTTCCACTTCGAATTATTTCTTGGATTAAAAAAAATTTTGAATACTATGTTATTTCCAAATTTAGAAATAAAAATTTTGAAAAAGACCTCAATTTAGAAATTATTGATATCTGTAAAAAAATTAAACCTGATTTAATAATATTTCCTTATCAAGATGCGCATATAGCGTCATATGATGTTATATGTCAAAAATTTGTAAAAAAAACTTTAGGTCTTACTGATAATTGGGATAACTTATCAAGCAGAGCTTCATTAGAAATAAAACCAAAATTTGTGACTGTTTGGGGTGCTCAAACAAAAAAACATGCAATAAAGTTTCAGAATTATAAAAAAAAACAAATATTTTCAATTGGCACTCCTAGGTTTTCAAATTATTTTGAAAAAAGGAACAAAACGATTAAATCATTATTTAAGTTTCCATATATATTATTTCTTGAAAGTTTTAATAATTATGACAATTATGAAATGCTTTATGAATTAGATAATTTTATTTTAAAATCTAAAAAGTTTTCAAAATTTAAAATTATATATAGACCTCACCCTTGGCAAAAAAATAATAAAGAAATATTGGATGTTAGGAAATTTCAGAACTTAATTATAGATCCTCAAATAAAAAAAAATTATTTGGATAGAAAATTTTCAATATCTTTTCAACCAGATTTAAATTATTATAATAATTTAATTCAAAATTCTGAGATAGTTATAACTGGGCCAACCAGTATGTTGATTGAAGCATCAATATTTTATAAGAAGATTTTACTCTTGGGTCATGAGAGTAAATCATCAACACCTTACAAACTTGAATTGGAAAATTTTGAACATTTAGAGGGAGTTCAAAGACTTCCTAATGTAGTGATAAACAAAAAAATGTCAGATTTTACATTTAACTTAAAAAGAACATTTAATCTAAAAATTAGCAAAAAAGAGATTGATAGAGTTAGAAACTATTATTTAGATTATTCAGGTAAAAAATATCAAGAAAGGTTATATAGAGTTGTTAATAAGATTTTAAATGTTTAAAAAAGTTTTACAGTTATTAAATAAATCTCAAAAATTCAGTATAGGTCTATATTTTTTATTTTCATTATTAATAGTTGTATTTGAATTGTTAAGTTTAGGAATGATAATTCCATTAGTAGCATCTATTTTAAATCCAGAGGACTCTTTAAAATATATTGATTTAATTCCTATGGAATTAAATATGATTAATAGTGATAATGTAATTTTATATATATTTATTATTTTTAATTTTTTAATAATAATAAAGAATATAATTTTATATTTAGTTCAAAAATATCAAATAAAATTTATTGCAGGGTATCAAAAATCTTTACAAGATGAATTATTTCAAAGATATCTTTTTTTTCCAATTTCAAAACTTTTAAATAATAATATATCGATAATTAATAGAAATGTAATTGATTTATCATCTGAATATGTAAATAATTATTTAAATCCTTTAATCACTATTTTAGCTGATTTAGTTTTACTTTTTTTTATATTATTTTTTTTATTTCTTGCAGAACCATTTATAACAACATCAAGTATTTTTATTTTTTCAATATTCGGAGCTTTGATTTTTTTAATTAATAAAAAGATTTTACTCATAGAAGGTGAGAGATATAAAGAAAATAAATCTGAAAGAATAAAAGTTTTAAATCAAACTTTTGGGGCAATATTTGAAATTAAAACCTTTAAGAGAGAAAATATTTTTATTGAAAATTTTAATCAAATAACAAATATCTTAAAAAATACTCAAATGAAACTAACAATTTTGGGATTTATCCCAAAGTTGATATTTGAAGTTTTTGCTATTCTTATTATTACATTATTTTTTTTGATACTTTTAAAGAATAATTTAAATTTAAATGAAACTTTGCCTATAGTTGCTTTATTTTGTTATTCAATTGTTAGAATAGTTCCAATTATAAATAAAGTTTTGGTTAATTCTCAAAGACTAAAATACACAGAACCAAGTTTTAAAGAAATTTATTCAGTTATTCAATATACTTTGACTAAACAAAATAGTCTTGGAAAAATCGATCAATTTAAAGAAAAAATAACACTTAAAAATTTAAGTTATGAATATTTAAAAGGTAAATTGATTTTAGATAACATAAATATAGATATAAAAAAAAATGAGTTTATTGGTATTACAGGAGCAAGTGGTAGCGGAAAAAGTACATTATTAAAAATTATTTTAGGTTTACTCGAACCAACTAATGGCAATATACATTGTGATAATAAATCAATATTTCAAAATCTTGATCAATGGCAAAAATTGATAAGTTTTGTTCCTCAAGATGTATATATTCTAGACGAAACTTTTGAAAAAAATATTACTATTGGTCAAAAATTGCCAGAAATAAATACTGAGAGATATAAAACTGCTATTGAATTTGCAAATTTGGATGAATTTATAAATTCATTACCTGATGGAGAACAAACAACCTTAGGTGATAAAGGATCAAAAATTTCAGGGGGACAAAAACAAAGAATTGGATTAGCCAGAGCAATATATAGTAATTCAGACATTATTATTTTAGATGAAAGTACAAATTCTATAGATGAAATGAACGAATTAAAAATTCTTGAAAATTTAAAACAACTTAAAAAACTTAATAAAACAATAATTTTTGTAACTCATAAAAAAGATTTGAAAAAATTTTTTGATGAATTTTATTATTTAAAAAATAATTCGTTAGTTAAACTATGAAAAAAAAAGAAAGAAAAATAAAAGAAAATTCTCTTGTATCAATAATCACTGTAGTCAAAAATAATAAAAAATATTTGGAAGAAACTATCAAAAGTATTTTAGATCAATCATATAAAAATTATGAATTTATAATTATAGATGGTGGCTCTACAGATGGAACATTAGATATTATCAAAAAGTATGATGATGAAATAGACTATTGGATTTCCGAAGAAGATAATGGAATATACGATGCATTTAATAAAGGTCTAGATTTGGCATCTGGTAAGTACATAGTTTATGTAAATTCAGATGATGTGTTATTAAAAGATGCAATTAAAATGCTTAGTGAATATGACCTAAAAAATCCAAAAATAGACTTTTTGTTTGGTTCAGTAAAAAAACATTGGGGTATACTTTATGGTTACAAACCTTGGAAAATAAATTTTAGTTGGGGTTTTTATTCGAGCCACTCGACTGGTTTTTACATAAAAAGAGAGTCAGCAAAAATTGTTGGTAAGTATAATTTAAAATACAAGTTTTCATCTGACTATGACTATTTTTATAGAATGATAAAAAAACATAAATTAAAAGGTATTGGCACAAAGAAAAATGAAGTATTTGGAATTTTTAGAAGAGGTGGTTATTCAAGTAAAATTAATTTTTTAGATCACTTTTTTGAAACAATTAAAATTAGACTCGATAATAAACAAAATAAAATTTTAGTGTTAATTATTTTTATAGCTAAGTTTATAAAAAACTTAGGAAAATTATGAAAAAAATTTTAAAAAAATCAATAAAGTCCTTATTAAATAAAACTAATTGGCGGTTAAAAAAAATTTATAGGAATAAATCTTATACAAATATTAAGCCTAGAAAAGAATTATTAAATGCTATGCATGATTGTAATGGAATTATTCATATGGGGGCCCATAGAGGAGGTGAAGCACCTATATATGATTGGTTTAATAAAAAAGCTATTTGGATAGAGGCAAATCCAGAAGTTATTTTAGATTTAAAGGAAAATGTCACTCAATTTATAAATCAAAAAGTAATTCAAGCATTATTAAGTAATAAAGATGATAAAATGGTAAGTTTTAAAATATCGAGCAACGATGGAGCATCATCGTCAATATTTTCATTTGGTAGTTATAATGAAATTCATAAAAATATAAAGATGGTCAAAACAATTAATCTTAAAACAGTAAAATTTGATACGGTTGTTAAAAATAATAAGATTAACATTAATGAATATAATTTTTGGACTATAGATTTACAAGGTTCAGAATTACTTGCTTTGGAAGGTGCTAAAGAGTCTTTAATAAATTGTAAATTTATCTATGTCGAAGTAAGTAAAAAAGAAATTTATGAGGGTGGTGCAAAGTGGGATGATTTAAATGATTATTTGTTAAAAAATAATTTCTATTTAGCATGGGAACCAAAAGAAACTCATACCGATGTTCTTTATATAAAAAAATAAATTACTTTATTTTGAATCCCCCTAAAAAACTGGGAATTAATTTTTTAATATACCAAAGTATTTGAGCTATAAAAATATTATTACTATTAAATCCATTATCTATCTTTGTTTTTGGTATTTTTTTATTTGAAAAAAAAATTGCAGCATCAGCTAAATTACTAGATACATATAAGATATGATTTGTAGATCTAAGGCACAACATATTTAATATATTTTCCCTTCCAATTTTATAACGATGCAAATTTCTATTTGACTGATTATCATTAAAAATATCACTATTATTGCTTATATAAGAATCACAATATAAAATTTTCTTACCCATCTTTTTTTTAAAATAGTCTAAATATTTTTTTTCTTCAGTAATTAAAAAAAATTTATGGAATTTCTTTTTTTTCATTAATTCATTAATTTTAGATTCCATTTGTTTTACAGTTGCAGGTAACGGATGTCTTTCCTGAGTTTTTTGATCAGAGCCACGAAAATGTACTCCAAGAATTTTTTTATTTTTAAAATTTTTCTTTACATAATTTTTACTTTCTTGAATGATGTCTTTATTTATTTTGATATATTTTTGGACTATTTGAAAATGTTGACTGGTTAATCTTTCAAAGCCATCAAAATAAAAGTTTTTATTTGTTAA
>CEQL01014774.1_pt1 | contig 13059 bp, 9 predicted proteins | sample 356281 | NCBI WGS metagenome assembly CEQL01 (sample SAMEA2621203, study PRJEB7988) | marine metagenome | biome: marine biome (ENVO:00000447); feature: surface water layer (ENVO:00002042); material: "saline water (ENVO:00002010), including plankton (ENVO:xxxxxxxx)" | depth 5 m
AAAAAAAACTATTATATGCAGGTAATAATAAATGAAAATAAAAACTAATAGCTAGAATAAGGTGTAAATATAAGGAAAAAATGAAATAAAAATTGAAATAAAAAAAAGTCTAATATATTATATTATAAAATCTAATGTCAAAAAATCAAAGACCAAAAAACAAAGTTACTGATTATCAAAAATTTTTAAATTCTTATAAAATAACAAAAGAGGATGGATTAGTACCAACTAATACAAGAATAACAGGAGGAAGTTTTCACATACCAGATGATAAATATTCAAACTTTTTAGATTTATATTACAATGGAATAGTATCAAGAAATGAAGATGAATATTTAACAGAAAAACAAAGAAAAGATGATGGTCCGATAGCAATAGATTTTGACTTTAGATATGAATATAATATAGATACTAAAAAATATACTTCAAAACATATAACAGATGTTATAGATTTGTTCTTGAAAGAATTAAAAAAAATATATACTTTTGATGAGGAAAAAGAATTTCCAATATTTGTATTCGAAAAACCAAATGTAAATAGATTAGAAAAAAAGAATATAACAAAAGATGGAATACATATGATAATAGGAATACAATCAGATAGAATAACTCAAGAAATATTAAGAAAAAGAATAATAGAACAATTGTCAGAAATATGGAGTGATATACCATTAATAAATAGTTGGGAGGATGTATATGATCAAGGAATAACAGCAGGTAGTGTAAATTGGCAATTATATGGATCAAAAAAGCCAGATCACGAGAAATACGATTTGACAAATGTATTTACATATAAGTATGATGAAAGTGATGATGAGTTTTCTGAAATAAGAACAACAGGTAAAGGATTTGATTGGAAAAATGATTTTAAGAAATTATCAATAAGATATACAGGACATCCACAATATTTTTATAAAGTAAATTTTGCAGTAGAACATGATAATTTTAACAAAAATAGTCCAAGTAAACCAATAGCAACCGGAGATAGATTAAAAGTAAATGAAAATATGGATTTATCAACAATTATAAAATCAAAAGAAGATTTAGATAAAGTTTTAGGTGAATTTCTAGATAATTTATTAATAAATGAATATGAAATGAAAGAAGCATATGATCTAGTAATGATATTACCAGTGAAATATTATGGAAATGGATCATATGATAGATGGATAAGAGTAGGTTGGGCATTAGCAAATATAAGTAAAAGAATGTTGATAGTATGGATAGCATTTAGTGCAAGATCAGATAGTTTTAGTTATAATGATATATCAGAAATATGTGAAAGATGGTCACAATTTAATGTAAACAATGGTTTGAGAAAAGGATCAATAATGATGTGGGCAAAACAGGATGCAATAAAAGAATATAAAAAAATACATGAAAACAGCGTAGATTATTATTTAAATCAATCAATAAAAAATATATCATTGTTGGGAATAAGTAAAAATGAGAAAAATCTAGGTTGTGGAGATGCAGACATAGCAAAGATATTATATATATTATATAAAGATTCATTTGCTTGTGCAGCATTAAAAGCAGATAAATGGTTTAGATATTCAAAACATAGATGGGTAGAAGATGAATCAGGAACTTCATTAAGAAGAAATATATCAGAAGAATTGAGAAATTTATATAGAAAAAAATGTGATGAATTTTCTCAAAAATTATGTGATAAAGGACAAACGGATGAGAATATAAAAAAATATGAAAATTTAGCAAACAAAGTATTAGAAATAATAATAAAATTAGGTCAGACAACTCATAAAGATCATATATTAAAAGAAGCTCGAGAAATGTTTTATGATCCAGATGTAAAATTTATGGATTTATTAGACAGTAATCCATATTTAATGTGTTTTAATAATGGTGTTATAGACTTCAAAACAAAAGAGTTTAGACCGGGAAGAGCAGATGATTATTTGGAAAAATGTACAAATATAGATTATAAACCAATAGATGAAAATAGAGATGCAAAGAAAATAGCAGAAATAAATGATTTTATGGAAAAATTATTTCCAATACCAGAATTGAGAAAATATATGTGGCAACATCTGGCTTCATTATTAATAGGTGTAAATTTAAATCAAAAGTTACATTTATATATAGGAGCAGGAGAAAATGGTAAATCAGTATTAACAGACTTATTATCACAGTGTTTAGGTGATTATTATGCAATAGTACCAATATCTTTAATCACACAACAAAGACAAAAACAAGGACAAGCATCTCCTGATATTGTAGCATTGAAAGGATTAAGATTTGCAGTAATGCAAGAACCATCAAAAGATGATAAAATAAATGATGGTGCAATGAAAGAATTAACGTCAGGTGTAGAACCTATAAAAGGAAGAAACTTATTTAGTACACCAATAACATTTGTACCTCAATGTAAAATAGCAGTTTGTTCAAATAATTTTATGAAAGTAACGTCACAAGATCATGGAACTTGGAGAAGAATGGCAGTAGTAGATTTTATGTCTTTGTTTACGAATGATCCGCAAGAAGGAGACAAAGAAAAACCATTTCAATATAAAAAAGATACAACTCTAAAAGAGAAATTCCCAGAATGGAAGGAAACATTTATTGCTATGCTAGTAGATATAGCTTTTAAAAAAGATGGAAATGTAGATGTATGTGAATTAGTAGAAAATTCAAGTATGAAATATAAGGAACGTGAAGATCATATTGCAGAGTTTATTAGAGAAAAGATTCAAACAGGAGTAGAAGGAAAAATTACAAAAACAGAAGTCAATAATGAATTTAGTATTTGGTATATGGGTACTTATGGAAGAGGAGGACCAAGTACTAAAGAAGTTCATGAATATTTAGATAAAAGAATTGGTAAATACAATACGAAATCAGGAGGATGGTTAGGAGCTCGTATAAAGTATGACAATGATATTTCAGATGAATCAGATGATGATGATATTATAAATAATATAAGTGTAACTGATCTTTAATTGTTATTTATTATAAAATAAATAAAAATTATTTTTTATATGGCATACCAAAAATCATAACATAAATATAATAAAAAATATAATAAATAAATACTTCAATAGTAGAAATTATAAAAGGAAAAATACCAAATAAAATTGCAATTATAATTTTATAAAATAATCTATATTTTGGACTTTTGTATAAAAAGTATAATGCAATTACAGCAACAAGATAATATAACCAAAATAAAACATTATGAGCATAAGTAACCTGTTCGTGTCTAATTAATTGAAAATGAGTTTTTCTATCATAAGTAGTATTAGTATCTTTTAATTTTTGTTCTTCTTTTTCAATATTTATATTTTGCTTTTTTAATAATTTTTCTTCAATAGTAAGTTGAGTCATTTATATTATATATTTCTATTATATTTTTGAATATTGAGTAAATTCTGAAGGTTCAAAATTTTTTAACTTTTTTAAATCAAATTGTTCTTTTTTTGATTGAGAAATTAATGTAAAAGATTCTTGTCTACATTGATCTGTAGCAGCATCATAAAAAGGAACATTATTACTATCAACACCAGGACAACATTCAGAACCAACACAAGAACTTAATCCAGCAGATAATTTACCAGCTTCAGTTAAATCATTTAAAGCTTTAGTTTTTTCATCAGCTGTTAATGGTTTAGGCATTTTATATTTATCAAAATCCATTTTTTTTCTGGAATCAATATCAACAATTAAGAACATAATATATCCTAAAGCAGTTGCAAAAATAATAATATACAAAATAGTTTGTATAAATTCAGGAATTATATTGAAATATTTTGCTTCTAAAATAAGTAATATAATTAATAGAAAACTAATAATAGTAGCATATAAAATACCATTAAAAGCTTGATATCTTTGACCATATGATTTATTAATTTGAATCATTCTTTTTTGACCTTGTAATGCTTGTTCAACATCTCTTTCTTTTTGTTTTAATCTATTAGACTCTATATCTAAAATATTACTAATTTGATTCTGTTTTAATAATAAGTCTTCAGTAGAAACAGCTCCATTAGTTAATACATCATTTATATTATCTAAATCGTCATTAATAGTATCTATAGGATTGTTGGTACCTGCTTGTCCGTGATTATATGCATCTAAATCTGCTAAATAATTTCTTTGAATTTTAGTAATAGCACTTAAATCAAAAGTTGGATTATTTGGCATATAATATATATAATTAAAAGATTATTCTCTAGCTAAAACAATAGCTGTAACAACAATAGTAGCAGCAGCAATTGTAGCAACAGTATACATTGTATTTTCATATATTAGTAAAGTTTTTGTATCATTCTGTCTAGCATCTTCAACCGTACCTTTAACTTTTGCATCTAATTTTTTTTTATAAATATCTGGTATACCATCGTCTTTATAAATATGGTTTCCATATAGGGTTTGATATTCATTTTTAAAATCAGTTAATGAAGTTTGATAATTTATATTATTATTGTTAATTTCTCTTTGATCTAGTCTAAATTTATCAATTTTTTCTTCAAGTGGAGCAATCTTTTTATCAATAATATCTTGTTTATTTGCATAACTATTTGTATCATATCCTTCAATAGAAGAATATTTAGTTTGAAAAGTTTCTAAATTATTTTTATTCTTAAAATTGTTATTCATAATTTTGTTATTCTGTTTATATATTTCACTGCTACAATAAAATGTCTCATTAGGATCATTTGTTAATTTTGAATCGTATAAAACATTGTAATTTGAATACTTATCTACTGAGTCAGAAAATAATACATTAGATTGATCTTGATATTTACATTCTGAATTTATTAAATATTTCTTTTTATAAAATGTAGATTCTGAAATATTTTCATTTTTCTGTTTTGTAAATATTGGAATTGAATTAGATGTAGTATCTTGAACACATTTATTACCAGTTCTAGTATTCATAAAAAAGAAATGCTCACAATCATTATTATTATTACAAGTATTTTCACAATCTTCTAAATTAGAAGAATATGCTTTATAGGTATTATTTATAATAATAGGATCACTAGTAGATGTATCTGCTATCTTACTATATTCATTATTTGAAAATAAAGGATAAACATTACCATTACTTTCATATCCATCATATTGTAAAATATTATTGAAATTGTTAGGTAAATGTTCCAATTTCTGTGTATTATTTATTTTATCAATACTCTCTAAAAATTTCTTTCCAGACAATTCATTTCCCTTAACTCTGTATAAATAGAAATATTGATTATCTTTATCTTTATGCTGAGAAGTTGTATAATGAACATCAATATTATTTTCATTAACTACATCATATGCTATTATTGAATATACAATAGTTAGTTTACCATCAATAAAAATTAATTTATATTTACCATTTTCAGATATTAATTCAGAGACACCACTAGGAGATAATTTTTCACCAATATCCAGAGAACTTCTTCTCTCTGGATTATTAATCCAGTCAGGATTTGTTTGTACTTTTTGTATTGTAATTTTATCTAAATTCAAATACTCTCTATTCCAAATAGTTTGATTACCATTGTTATAGATTGAAACACTTCCATTATTTTCTAATACTAAAGAGTATTTGCAATTTTTTTCATCTTGGCATAATTCATTGGATGTTAAAAATGATATATTTGATTTATTAGTTGTTTCATTAAAATCATAGCCAATTACTAATTGTCCATTTTTATCTAAGTATATCGACTTATTAGTTATATTTTTAGTTGGATCATTTGCATCAAAAGTTTGTGAATAATTATAAGAAAGTCTGAAATTTTTATCATAACCGGGAGCTGGATCAGTAAATTGCTTATTATAATCACCATTGACACTTAATTTATTTTCTTCAACTAATTCACTAACTTCATCTTTTGTATCTATAGAACTAGGAATAGTAACCCAATTATCATGTCTAACTTGTTTAGTTGGAGTAGGAATTATATAAGATTTTGTAGTTTTGTTTAGAGTTTTAGTCTCCTTAGTCTCATAAGGAATATTAACATTATACGATATATTAAACATATTATCCATTTCTCTAAATCCTTCCCATCTCCATCTTCTTCTTCTTTTACTTCTTCTTTGATGAAATAATTTTATTTTACCAGGTCCACCTCCATTACCATACAAAATATAAATTTTCTTTGGTTCTCCATAATTCAAATATATATTAGTATAATTAGCATTAACATTTGTATTGATTTTTTCAATATCATTAACATAAAGCTTTGCTGCATCATCAGATTCCATATAAAATCTAACTTGCCAACCATCACTTGAACTAATATTCGCTTGAATAATATAAGATGTATTAGTAGGTATATTATTTCGATGAATCTTATCCCAAGTTTCTTCACCTATTAATTGTGCAGTGTTAAACCAATTGGTATTACCATTCCAATATCCACTGTATTTTCTAACATAAAATCCATTACCTTTTTTATTTTCATTTTTGGTACCACTAGATACTTGATATTGAAAAGGAGAAGTATTTGTATCAATAATTATATTAGGATCAGTTTCTTTTTCAGTAGTCTCATACCAATGATTTTCAATACGATCTTTGTCTAATCCCCACATAGAATTTTTAATATTCACTTTTGCTCCAACAGGAGCTTCTACATTAATACCAGTACCAATTTTGGCAGATTTATTATAAATAGCACTGTTATAGGTAATAGTTGTAGGTATATCAAAATATTTATAAACAAAGGGTTTATTAATTTTTAGTTTATTAATCAAATCGTAATTCATTTTACTAGATTCAATAAAATAGCATTGAAATAATGAATTATTGTTGCCTTTATACAATCCAAAGTATTGAAGTTTTTTATTAAAAGGTTGAGAGCCTTGGAATAAAGAAACAAAATGATTGAAATTGTCATTATCTGTTATAGTTTTATTATTAGGGTCAATTACAGACAAAACAGGACCATTAATATCATCACTAGATTTATTTGCTAAATGAATTCTAATAGGATAGTATTTATTTTTTTTTAAATGAATTTTAAAAGATTTATCACCAATATTTATACCACTATTTTTATTTATATCAGCATTATCTTTTTTATAATCATTTATTGCATTATCATTGGAAATCCATAATTGATAAACATCAGTAACAGGAATTTTGAATATATGATCTCCACTTTTTTCAGGTGTAAAATATCCATATAATTCAATAGCAATTCCGCTACTTAATTTTTCGTCAAGATCACTTAAATAAGAATCTATATCGTTAGACAAAAAGTATCCAATTTTATCTTCAGTATAGTCACTTGATTTTTTGACTTTTAAAGCTAATCCTGATTTTTTTTCAACATTATCACTTTGAATTAATTTATCTTCTTCAAATAATTGTTTACTATACATATTTTGAATATTGAAAAAACAAGAAGAAGCAGTATCTTCTATATCCCATTTTTTATTTGCAATTAACATACCAGAATTAAAATTGAATTCATCACTACACATACTACCTACTTTTATTGGTGCTAAAACATTTGGCTGATTTAGCGTAACATACCTAAACTTATTATTTTCTTTTAAAGTTTTAATATTATTATAAGCATTAGTATATTCATCATATTTATCTGTCATTATTATTTACTATTATAAATAATAATTATATTTTATCTACAACGCAGTAAATGTATAATAAACAATACCTGTTGCTAAAGTTGTCCACAATAAAGATACATAAATATTGGCGTCTAATTCAAGTTTACTGTCTTTAGCATTAGAATTTGAATTAAGTCTTAATTCTTTTAAACTAGTTTCTAAACTATTTCTTAAATCTTTAATCTCTTTATGTTTACTATTTAATTCAGTGACTTCGATAGCATCATTTACTCCTTGACTTTCAATTATTTCTTTATTACTTTTAGATTCACCACCAAAAGTCGTCTGTACAGTTGTTTGAGTATTAAGCCAAGCCTTATAATTATCTATAGCAAGAATTAAATCATTATATGATTTTAATTGATTTAATGGAGTATCTTTTTCACTTGGCCTTAACCAAGGTTGACAGTATTTATACTCTTCAGAGTTTGATGAATTGTCTATTGAACCCCAACCACTGGGTGGAGACTTAATAGTTTGATAACGTTTCCAACAAGCTTGTGTTTTATTATAATCATCAAGTGTGTTATATATATTCTCTATGTGACCAAAATATTGATCAATTACAGTGTCTACTGCATCATTACCTTTAACACAATCCATTAATTGATCAGGACTATATTCATTAGTAGGATTAGATAAATAAGAATTAAGATCCGAAGGGCAGGGCATATATATAATAGATTAATAAAATAAAAAAAAAATTAACTACTCCAAATATTATTTCCATTTGAATCTAAAACAGCTAATTTTCCATTATTTTTAATTACTAAATATTTTGAATCTTTACTAATAGAATTAGTAGCCCATAGAATTTTGTTATTTCTATCTTTGAGTGTTACATTACCATCTTCTTCAAAAGTTAATTTTACAGCATATTTATCTGAAGAAACACCAGAATTCCATTTTACATCGCTTCTAATTTTATTTTGTTTAAGTGATTTATCGTCAGTGTAAGTGTCTAAATTAGCATTATTATTAACTAGCTTTACTTTTCCAATATTCAACGTACCATCTATATTAAAATTTAATAAATACTCTCCAGAATTACTTACTAAAAATTCTCCTGGTTTTAAACTTTCTCCTTTCATTAATACACTTTTGGATGATCCTTCCATTGAATTGTCAATAGATGATAAACTTAAATTTGTTTTAGAAAAGATTACAACAACATCAGATACAATACCATTGACTCTAGGGTTACCAGAAAAAGATGTATATAAATATCCTTTATTTTGCATAGTGGATGAAGATCTATTTAACGCTACATTTTCAACAAGTGATTTGTTTTTATAAACATAATATCTGTTATTGTTTCTAATAATGTCGAATCTATTTTCTTTACCAATTTCAGATGAAATTTTATTATTACTAATAGCAGTATTCCAATTATTATCAGTATGAATCATAAAATGTAATTTTTCAGAATTAGGGTGAACCCATAGTCCGGGTCCTCTTATACCACCATTGTTACCATTATCTCCGCCGGATGAACTAGTAGTTATACCTAGAATTTGTGTCCATCCACCAGATTTTCCATCAAGTTTCAATTTGAAAGATATAGCCATATTAGTATCGTAATTAACATCATATAATTTGGTAGTCTTTGTATTTAAAATAGGGCCTTTATTAACAAATCTAGTAGAATAATTGTTGGTTAAACCTTCTAAATTAGAACTTTTATACATTAATGATAATATTATAAGTAAAATTAAAAAAATAACATAATAATGATACATTTATATGTTATAAGTAGATATAAATCATTTATAATTATAAAAAATGAAACCGAGACCTAAAATAATACCAGCAGATAAATTAAAAGTATCAATAAATTTATTGTGATATTTATCCATTAAATTATTATATCTTTCGTCAGAAGCATTATAATTGTTCTTAGCCTTGATTAATTTTTCTCCTTCAGTTTTATTTTTACAATTTAAAGAAATACTATCTCCATTACAATTATCATTATTATATAAATTAAATAAAAAATCATTTTTATTATATGCAATATTAACTTCAGCCATTATAGAATATTATAACAAAATAATATTATAATTAAATACAAATTCTATAATAACTGTAGTCTAAAGCAGTAACACTACTACGAATAAATTCACCAATATCGCCGGGTCTCATACTCATAGCAACCGCTTGAGCATCAAATCTGCTAATTTCAGGAAGTTGTGAAAAATCTTTCAAATTCAATTTTTGTTTCATTTCATCTCTTTCTTGTTGATCAATAATAAACATTTTAGGTACAAGAGTGTGTCTTAATATATTAACTTGTAGCCGATCTATAGTGTGAAAAACAACGAATATACCTTGTTTACTATAAATATGTTTTGTATAATTGATAACATTTTCATTAGGTTGATCAATTAATATTATAATAAGAGTATCATTTTGATTAAGTACATTTTCAATATAAAATAAATCGTCAACAAATTCATCAATATTATTCTGTCTAATTGGTTTATTAATTAAATGATACTTAACATAAGTTTTTTTTTCTTCATCTTTATGAGAAACTAACATATCAAGTTGATTGTTTACATACATAGCGTCAATTTCAGATAATGAAAAATCACGATAATCATCAACATTATAACCTTGAAAATCTTGTAAAATATCTAAAATATTTTTTCTAGAATTAGAAACTTTCAAAATAAAATTATTAGAAGTCATATATATTATATTTATAATAATAATATATTAATATTATTTTATTTCAATTTTTATGTATTAAATATTTTATCAGTATAAATATTTATAAAATATATAAACAAAATTCAATAATATATGTAAATGGAGTTATGGTATCTATTAGAGGCATCTTTTTTAACGCAAATTATGAAAGATCCTGCATTTTTTTATAATCCAATTATAATATTAATATTATCTCTATATACTGCCTATAAATTTACTCCGTTAACCATTAGGAAATTAATAAATGAAATTATCGAAGATTTTTTTACTTGTGATTATTACAATACGAACATTATTGTTCCATATCATGTGAAACTTTATTTTGGATATGGTGCAGTTAAACCAACAAACAAAACTTTATATAGTGAGCGTTTCTTTGCCATAACTCACCATATAAAAAAGTACCATATAGAAAAAATATCTTCTTTAATAGAAATCATAAATTTTGAGAATACAAAGTATGATGACATCTATAAATCAGATTTTATTTTGATACCAAAAGACAAACAAAAAATATTATTGAGTAAACAATATAACGTATATTTGGAAGTAATATATGATATAGAGAATGAAACAAAAAGCGAAAAAAACGATTCAGGTAATGACACAACATACTCTGTAAAAAAATACGTTTATAAATTATTCACACCTGGCTTGAATAAGATGAAAACCATCAATACATTTTTATCAGAAATTGAAGAGGAATACATCAATGATAAAACCACAAAAACACAGATGATATTTGAGTTCCAAAAAACAGCTATAGATGATAACAATAAAACTTTGATTGAATTCAGTGAATCACCTTTTCATACGAATAAATCATTTGATAACATCTTCTTTGAAAGTAAACAAGAAGTATTGACATATTTAGAACCATTTGTAAATTCTGAGACTAAAAATCATCTAATAAATGAAAAATATGGTCTACCATTTAAATGTGTTTTTATGTTACACGGACCACCTGGGTGTGGGAAATCATCATTAATCAAATCAACTATAAAATACACCAATCGTCATTGTATATTGGTTCCTTGGTCAAAAATAAAAACGTGTAATGATTTTGTTTCGTTGTTTCGTCCCATTAAAATTAATAATAAAGTATATAATCAAGACGAACTAATCATTGTATTTGAGGACTTTGATGCAAATAATAACGATGTTTTAAAGACAAGAAAGGATATGAAATACAATATATCAAGTGAAATAAATCTAAAAGATTCTTTAGAAATAAATACTAAATTTGAAGAAATGATTAAAAATCAAATGATAAAAACAAATGATGAGTTATCATTAGAATACATTTTGAATGTGTTGGACGGTATTGTTGAACTTAATAATATCATTGTATTTTTTACTACAAATACATTAGAAACAATAGATCCAGCTCTTACACGAGTGGGTCGTGTTGATAAACTAATAAATATGAATTATTTAAGCAGTAATATGTTAGAAGAAATATTAAAATGTTATTATCCTAACCAATCGTACAAAAATCATAAAACAAAAATAGAGAATATAGGAAAAAAGGAATTATCGTATTCAAAAGTTATACAATTAGTAAAGGATTCTTCAAGTATTAATCAATTCTTAAAAAGTCTATAATTTAAAATGACATAATTCAGAATCAATTATTAATAAAATAAAGTAAAAATAATATATAATTTTTATATTATTTTTAAAATTTAAATTTTTTTAACAATAAAATCACCCTTGCCTATATTAGGTTCTTTGAATTTAATAATAGGAGCGCTATCGTTATTATCATTATCTTTATTATCATCATTACTATTTGATGTATCAGGATTTAAATTATTATCATTATCATTATTAACAATATCACCCTTATTACCTTCACCTACAACATTAAATACTGGTTTAACAACAACCACATTCTGAGGATTTTCATCAGGCTTATTAGGAATATTTAATTGAGAAAGTTCATTATTGACATCAGCTAAATTATTTTTTGTAATAATGTCTTCTTTTGAGTAATGTTTGATTTCATCTCTCTTAACAATTTTAATATTATCTGCAAAATTATTTGATTCTTGAACTCTTTTAATAGTTAAAAAATTAGGTTTAACATTAGTTATATGCCACTGTACAGGAGGATTGGTCATATCTTCATTTAAAATAACAAGATCACCCAAACTGTAATTTTTAACATCAAAATTAATAGGTGCATTAATAGAACCACCAGTCATAGGTGGTGGAGAATCATCAGGTGTTGTAGGGTAAAAAATATCATCAGGTGGAGGTTCAAGTGGACTATTTGGAGAGTAAACAATATTAGAATCATTAGGATATTGAGGTGAATTAGGATCAGGAGTTACGAAAGAAATATCAGAAGGAGTAGGTGGAAATTCAAATGGTGGAGATTCATCAGGAGTTTTTGGTTGAATTGAAAAGTCTTCAGGGTTATCAATATAATCTTTAGGTTTAATTTCAAATTCTTTATTAGAATCATCAAGACTAGATTCTAAATCTTGATCAAAAACATATTTATCAGAAAAATTATTATCTCTTATTTGTTTTTTCAAAGTGTTACAGAGTTCATTAACACTAGAAAGTCCTGATAATTTTTCAATATTATTAGAGAAAGACATATTTTCAATTTGCTCAATATTATCTTCTGTAATAATTCTTAATTGTACATTAATAGCCATAAGTTCTTGAATTAATAATTTTAACGAATAAGGAACTTGAACAATACTAAAACTACGACCAAATTTAGATATATTTTCAATATTC
>CEQL01063394.1_pt1 | contig 12999 bp, 8 predicted proteins | sample 356281 | NCBI WGS metagenome assembly CEQL01 (sample SAMEA2621203, study PRJEB7988) | marine metagenome | biome: marine biome (ENVO:00000447); feature: surface water layer (ENVO:00002042); material: "saline water (ENVO:00002010), including plankton (ENVO:xxxxxxxx)" | depth 5 m
TATTGCTCACTTAATTTCCAGCAAACCCATTCTGGAAAGAATTTAGGTACACTCATCGCAAAAATTCCTCCTGGCTTTAGTATCCTGTTGATTTCAGACAAAACTTCTTCATATTCAATTATGTGTTCTAACACTTCTGAACAAATAATGTAGTCAAAACAGGAATCTGCAAACGGAAGTTTTCTGGCATCTGTGACGCCAAAAGAACAGGATTTTTTTTCATTTTCTTCATCAAATTCATTAAAGTTTTTCTTAGCTTTCTTAACGTCTTCCAAGCTCATATCAAAGCCATATACTGATAACTCAGCATACATATAAGCTCCAAAACAGTGTCTTCCTTCCCCACATCCTAGATCTAAAAGGTTTCTTCTTGGTTTTGGGTCTATGTAGTTTAAATCTATTGTTTGCATGAATTTTTGAATGATATGATCTCTTCTAAATAAACTTTTTCATATTGCTTAGCTATTTCATCCCAAGAAAAATATTTTTTTATTCTATTCAGTCCTTTTTTGGCTCTGTTTTCATAATCTTTTTTATTTAAAAAAGCCTCAATCACTGAACTATATATCTCCTCGCTACTCATTGGATTAATAATTTTCCCACAATCCTCTATAACCTCGGGTAATGCTCCTCCAGAAGTCGAAATTAAAGGCACATTACAAGCCATAGCTTCAATGGCTGCAAATCCAAACCCTTCATAAAGGGACGGAATAACCGCTAGCTCAGATTCACAATAGATTTTCCTTATTTGATCTTGAGTAAGATTCGAGAAAAAATTTATTTGTCCTTGCAGGTTTAATCTGTTTATTAATCTATCAGTGTGACCACCTTTCTTTTTTTCCCCAATAACAGACAAAGAAACTTCAGGAAATTTTAATTTTATTTTATTCAATGAGTGAATTAGATAATCCAAACCCTTCAGAGGCACATCAGAACTGGCAACAGTAACTATTCTTTTATTTATTTTTGGCACAGCTTCTTCGGGATAAAAAATTGAACAATCTATTCCATTCATGATTCTTATCATCTTTTTTTTATCGACGCCAAATTCTTCATTTATATCTCTAATTGAAGAATTAGAAGGAACTATTATTTTGTTTAGTCGTTTTGCAACATATTTTTGCATCACTAGAAAAGAATGCCATCTGATCATCAAGAGTTTAAGAAAAATATCCTTAGTGCTCTTAAGTTGATATTTTAAATCTTTTGAAATCGGATGATGTAAAGTTGACACTAAAGGAATCTTTGACTGTAATTTCAGAAGCTCGTAACTAAGACATTGGTTATCATGAACAATATCAAATTCTGAAAGCTGAGATCTTAACTTGGCGTTTATTCTTTTGCCAAAAGTATATGGCTCTGGAAAACCTCCTGAATTTATACTTAACCATTCAAAAAAATTTAAAGGTTTCATTAAGTCTCTTAAGCTCACCTCAAAAAATTTACTCCTTTTTTCATGCAATCCTAGACTTGGTATTTTCACGAGTTTTACTTCTGGATATAAATCTGGATATGGAGGTCCAGAAAAAACAGTAATTTCATGTCCCCTTCTTTGTAAGGCATCCGATAGATACCTTACATAAATTCCCTGACCGCCTGAAAAAGGTTTGCTTCTATAGCTTAAAAAAGCAATTTTAAGATCCTTCAAGTTTTAATCCTTTAAAATATTACTTAACAATAGTGTGCCATTCGGGAAAGCTTTTTCTTAGGCCTCTCACCTGATCAAAATAATTTTTCTGTAAAATAGAGGTTAGCTTACCTCTCTTTCCATCGCTTATTATAGATTCATTGACTTGAGTTATAGGAACAACTTCGGCTGCTGTGCCTGTAAAAAATAGTTCATCAGCTTCATAAATATCTTTCTCAGATAAATTTTTCACTTCTATTACTAAACCTTGCTCTTCTGCCAGAGAAATTATTGCTTTCCTTGTTATGCCATCCAAACTTGCCTCTAAATCTGGAGTTAAAAGCTTTTCATCTTTAATTAAAAAAAAGTTTTCTCCTGAGCCTTCTGAAATGTAGTTTTCAGTATCAAGCATTAGAGCCTCGTCATAGCCTTCATTTAAAGCTTCTTTGAGAGCCATCATTGATTTGACATAATTACCATTTACTTTAGATCTAGATACAAGATTTCCTCTTTCTCTTTTATAAGAAGAAATTTTTACCTTAATTCCTTTTTCAAAAACTTCTGGATCCATATAGCTTGGCCACTCCCAAGCTGCTACTATCGTATGTACCTTTAAATCATCTGCTCTCAAGCCCAGACTTCCTGAGCCATAAAAGCACATCGGCCTTATGTAGGCTTCCTCAAGATTATTTTTCTTGACTATAGTTATTTGGGCCTCATTAAGTTCCTCTGGACTAAAAGGTATATCTAATCCAACAGCTTTTGCAGATGCGTAGAGTCTATTAGTGTGATCTTGAAGCCTAAAAATTTCTGTTCCGTTAGGTGTCTTATAAGCCCTAACTCCTTCAAATACTCCAAGCCCATAATGTAAAGTATGTGTTAAGACATGAACTTTAGCATCCTTCCAATCAATTACTTGACCATCAAACCAAATAAAACCATCTTTTTCTGCAAAAGTTGTCATAATCTAAAAAAAATTCATTATAAAGTGCTTAGTCTAATATGAAAGTTAATTCTGATATTTTTAGAGCTTATGATATTAGAGGTATTGTAGATGAGGACTTAACTAAAGAGACTGTATTTCACATTGGCAAAGCTATTGGAACGCTTATACAAAATCAAGGAAGAAAAGACCTATTAGTCGCAAGAGATGGAAGAAGTTCTGGTGAAAGATTAAAAAAGTTATTTGAAAAAGGAGTAATGGAATCAGGTTGTAATGTTTTGTCTTTAGGAAGTGTTCCAACTCCATTACTGTATTTTGCAACTTTTGTTACTCCTTACCAAGACGGCGTTATGATTACAGGTAGTCATAATCCAAAAAATTATAATGGCTTTAAAATTGTTGTCGGAAAAAAGTCTTTAACTCTAGACCAAATAGAACAAATAAAAATAATCATTCAAGAAGAAAGTTATAAAGAGGGAAATGGATCTAATCTCTCCATAGATATAAAAGATGATTATATTGAAACTCTAAAAAAGAAAATAAATATTAAGAAAAAATTAAAAATCTGCCTTGACTGTGGAAATGGCATAGGCGGGATTATTGCTCCAAAGGTATTTAAAGTTTTTGGGTTAGAAGTCATAGAGCTTTATTCAGAAGTAGACGGAAACTTCCCAAATCATCACCCAGATCCAAGCAAGCCAGAAAACTTAAAAGACCTAATTAGGGTTGTTAAAGAAAAAAATTGTGATTTAGGTATAGCTCTCGATGGTGATGGTGATAGAGTAGGAATTGTGGATGATGCAGGAAAAATAATTTTTCCTGACCGCTATATGATGCTCGTGGCTGAATTCCTTCTTAAAAACAACCCTAAAGAAAAAATAATTTATGACGTCAAGTGCACTTCTAATCTAAAAAAATTGATTCTAGAAAAAGATGGAATCCCTATAATGACTAGAACTGGTCACTCTTATATTAAATCAAAGATTTTAGAAACAAATGCTCTATTTGGCGGAGAAATGAGTGGTCACATCTTTTTTAATGATAATTGGTATGGATTTGATGATGCGCTCTTCTCTTCTCTGAGAATTATAGAAATAATTAGCGAACAAAAGAAATCTTCATCTGAAATATTCAACTCTTATGATAATTATATTTCTACGCCCGAATTGAATATTGAGGTTAATGAGCATGATAAGTTTAAAATTATCGATTCATTCAAAAAAATAATTAATAGCGAAGGCTTTGAAAGAATCGAAATTGATGGATTAAGATTAGAAAGACCAAACGCATGGGGTCTTATTCGAGCCTCAAACACATCTCCAAGTTTGGTACTGAGGTTCGAAGGAAAAACTAGAAAAGACTTAAATTTTATTAAAAATCATTTTCAAGAGAGTTTGTCTAAAATAGACCCTAACTTAAATATTTCTTAATTCATGAGTATCAATAAAGCTACAGCTCTTAATATTTCAAAAGTCTTAACAGAAGCTTTGCCTTATATAAGAAAATTTTCAGGAAAGATAATAGTAATCAAATATGGTGGCAATGCCATGCAAAATAACTCTCTTAAGAGGGGTTTTGCTAGAGATGTTGTTTTGATGAAGACTGTAGGAATTCACCCAGTTATAGTGCATGGAGGCGGCCCTCAAATTGAGGAAGCTTTAAAAAGAAATAAAATCGCCTCAGAATTTATTAATGGCTCAAGAGTCACGTCGAAAGAAATGATAAGTATTGTTGAAAAGGTCTTAAATACTAAAATAAATAAAGATATTTCAAACTTAATTAAACAGTCAGGAGGAAAAACTTCAAGATTGTCTACAAATAAAACTTCGCCGGTGATTGCTTCAAAAGATAAATCATCTAGACTTGGCGAAGTTGGTAAAATAATTTCAGTCAAAAAGAAAAGCTTAAAAGAATCTATTGAGGCTGGAAAAATTCCTGTCATATCTCCCATAGGTTGGTCTCGCAAAGGAAATCCTCTAAATATCAATGCAGATTTTGTTGCCTGTGCTATAGCTGCTGGATTAAAGGCAGAAAAAATTATTTTACTTACCGATATTTCAGGTATAAGAGATGAAACAGGAAAAAAAATCTCTACAATTACTATGAAAGACGCTAAAAAACTTATTAAAAATAAAAAAAATATTAAGGGTGGTATGTATCCTAAATTATCCTCAGCAATAAATTCATTAGAAAATGGTGTGAAGAATGCTCATATTGTTGATGGAAGAGTTCCGCACTCTGTTTTGATAGAAATCTTGACTGATCAAGGAGTCGGCACCTGGATAAATAAATAAATGGCAACAGATAAAAAAGAAAGAAAACTAATCATATTGCAGTCTCTAGCAGGTATGCTGGAAGAAAGAGACGCTGTAAAGATAACCACAGCAGAACTGGCAAAAAGATCAGAGATTTCTGAGGCTGCTATTTACAAGCACTTTCCAAGTAAAAGGAAGATATTTGAAGAATTAGTAATATTTTTTGAAGATAATATTTTTCCAAGAATTTCTATGATGAAAAAAGAGCTAAATCCCCAAGATCTCTCCGGAAATATAATAGCTTTAGTATTAAACTTCTGTGACAAAAATAAAGGTTTTTCAAAAATACTTACTAGAGAAGCATTTACTGCAGATGAATCAAAAATTAATGAGAAGGTATCAATCGTCTTTGACAAGCTCAATTTAGAGATTAAACAATCTCTTCAAGAATTTGAAAAGGTAAATAAGAAGAAAATAAATTTGAATATCACAGTAGCTTCAGACTTGCTATTAGCTTGTTTGGAAGGCCAAATTCAATCTTTCGTTAGAAGCAAATTTAAAAAGGACATAAACCAATCTTGGAAAGAACAATGGGATTTTCTAGCTAAAGTTATCTATCCTAGTTAAGGAAATATTCAAATTTTACATCTTTATCTTCCGTAGTAGCCAAATTACCAGTCTTTTTGTTTATTTTTCTAGCTATCAAGCCGGAAGGCTTTTTTAGATTTTTATAAGGAATTTCATCTACTATTGTGCTCATATAATCCAACCAAATTGGTAAAGAAGTAGTGCTGCCGAATTCCTGATCTCCCAACCCTTTAGGATTATCATACCCAAACCATACAGTTGTAAGTATTTCAGGATTAAACCCTGTAAACCAAGTGCTTTCTGCATCATTTGAAGTTCCAGTTTTACCTGCAAAATCTTTTCTATTTAGTGATCTTATTTTTCTGCCAGTTCCTCTATTTGCGGCTTCCTTTAAAATATCGTTCAGAATAAAAGAAACCCTAGGATCGACTTCAAAATCATTATCAATTTTAGCTTTGTACCCGTACCATTTGGATAGATAAATACCTTTAGAGGGCTCGGTATCTTCTTTGAAAATTATTTCTTCTTTATTGGGAAGAATTATTTTTTTAATAAAAAAAGGACTCACTCTTTTACCACCATTTGCAAATACTGAAAAAAGTTTGGCGTTGTTAAGAGGGCTCATTCCATAAGAGCCTAACGCTAAAGAAAGATCACTTGGAAGTTCTCCTTTATCAAAGCCATATCTTTCAAGTGAATCTTTTACTACTTCAATGGAGAGTTCTTGAAGAAGTCTTACACTTACAACGTTTCTTGATTGCACAAGAGCTTCCCTCAACCTGGTAGGGCCATAAAAAATACCGCCTGAATTTTTAGGTCGCCATACATCTTCCAAATTTTTGTCTTCAAAAACTATTGGGGCATCATTTATAACTGATGCGGGATTAAAACCATTTTCAAATGCCGCAGCATATAAAAAAGGTTTAAATGTTGAACCAAGCTGGGGCTTAGCTTGTGTTGCTCTGTTGAATTGACTGGCATTGAAGTTATATCCTCCTACCATCGCCAAAACATCTCCATTACTTGGGTCAATGCTTACTAGGGCCGATTGGACTTTTGGATGAAGAGCAATAGATTGCTCTATCTCATTTGGATTACTTGCCCAAATTAAATCTCCCAAATTAAAAAAGTCTTTGAAGTCTGTTAATTTTTTATCTTTCCTATTTTCATTAATTTTAGGTCTTATAGGATATTTAAGTTTAGAAAGATAAATTTTTTGAATTTTTCCTAGTTCATCTATCAAAACCAGAGTATCTTTTTTAACTGACAATACAAGAGAGGGGTTGAGATTTTTAAATTTTGAAAGCCTTTCTAAAAATCTCATAACATTAGAAAAAGGATTTTTTGTATCAAGCTCAATTCCAAATTCATCCAAAAATTCGTTGGGGTCATAAAAGAAAGAGTAAAAAAAGTCAGATCTGTTTTTAAAAAGGTCAGGAATTAATTCCTGGTAATTGTCAGGTTTTTCAAACCCATGCCTCCTTTCATATTCTTCAACACCCTTTTCAACAGCTTTTCTTGCTGATGCCTGGAAATTTGAATTTATAGTAGAAACTACTTGATAGCCTTCTTTATAAGAATTCAAACCATATTCGTTAATAATGTATTGCCTTATTTCTTCTGCTAAGTAGTCAGCATCTACCTCTGGAGTTACTCCAGTGAAAGATGCTGTGATAGGCGTGTTTCTTGCTTTAAAGAAATCTTCTTCATTTATATAATTCAAGTCTCTCATCCTTCCTAAGACCCAATTCCTTCTGTTCAGAGCTTTTCTTGGATTTATAAGTGGATTTATTTTTGAAGGTGCTTTTGGAAGACCTGCGATCATTGCAACTTGGGGTAAAGATAAATCACTTAAAGCTTTTCCATAATAAATATCAGCAGCCGCAGCTATACCGTATGCGCGATTACCCAAAAAAATTTGATTTACGTAAAGTTCAAAAATTTCTTCTTTAGTGAAATAAAAATCAATTTTAAAAGCGGCGAATATTTCTTTCAGTTTCCTTTCAAAAGTTCTATCTTTTGTAAGGACATAATTTCTTGCAACTTGCATTGTTATCGTTCCGCCACCACTTACAATCTCTCCTTCTCTTAAAAACTGATAAGTTGCTCTTATTAGACTAAATAGATCTACCCCAGTATGTGTAAAATAATCGCTATCTTCAGCAGCTAAAAAAGCTTGAACAAAGATTTCTGGAATTTCATTAAACTCAAGTTTTGTTCTATGTATTTCTCCATATTCTCCTATCAATTTCCCATCAGCAGTATAAATTTTTAGTGGAATCTGTAAATCAACTTCACTGACTTCCTCTGGAGATGGAATTTCAGCTGAAAAATACAGGTAGATACCTAAAAATATTTGAACGGGCAATAAAATAAGTATTAAAGCCAAGTAAAAGTAATTTGATGTGAAAAGGTTTTTCATCTTTAGGGTAAACTTATAGGCATTATTTTAATCTAAGACTTTAACTTATGAAGGTTTTTTTAATTGGCCCGATGGGCTCGGGAAAGTCAACAATAGGAAAACTAATTTCTAAAGAAGTTTCTCTTAAATTTTATGATACAGATAAAATGATTGAAGCCTCATTAAAGAAAAATATTAATGAAATATTTGAAGACCATGGTGAAGAATTTTTTAGACAAAAAGAGTGTGAGATCTTAATAGATACTAAAAATATCGATTTCGGAATAATCTCTACTGGAGGAGGGATCATCGAAAGTATAGAAAATAGAAATTTTCTTTCAGAGCAAAAACATGTATTTTTTCTTAACTCATCGGTTAAAAGGCAATACGAGAGAACTAAAAAAAGCCAAAAAAGACCACTTTTGAACAAAGGCAATCCCAAAAAGACTTTGAAGGAGCTATACAACAGAAGAATAAGGTTTTACCGGAATGTATCTGACGAAGAGCTTGATATGGATAAGTTTGAAGAAAGAGATGTAGTCACTAAAATAATTAAAAAAATTTCAAATGAAAAAAATAAACATTAAAACGAGCTCGAAAGAGTATCAGATTTGTATTGGTAATAATCTGACTTCAAATTATCCTATTGGAAAAATTGTATCAAAAAGAGAAGTATTAATTATTTCCGATAAGAAGGTTCCAAAAAAATTAATTAACGGTCTTAAAACTAATTTATCTAGAAATAAAGCAAAAAGAGTTATAGAAAAATCTATTTTAGCAACTGAGAAAAATAAGAGCTTGAAGTATATTTCTAAGATTTATGATTTCATGCTTAAAGAAAAACTAGCAAGAGACTGCCTGATAATTGGTCTTGGAGGAGGAATAACTTGTGACATAACGGGCTTTATAAGCTCAACTTATCAAAGAGGCGTCGACTTCGTTTTAATACCGACGACCCTTCTCTCCCAAGTTGACGCAAGCATAGGAGGTAAAACGGGTGTAAATCACATGGGTTTGAAAAATATGGTCGGAACTTTTTACCAACCTTCATTAGTATTGGTTGATACAGCTAGTCTTAAGTCACTACCAAAGAAAGAAATCTTATGTGGATTGATAGAGGTAATAAAGCACGGGATTATAAAAGACGGTAATTTTTTTAATTGGCTAGAAAAAAATATAGACAGTTTGGTTAAACTAAAAACACCTGAATTAGATTACGCAATTAAAAGATCCATAGAGATAAAAGCGGATGTGGTTTCAGTAGATGAAAAAGAATCTGGCTTAAGGGCTATTCTAAATTTCGGTCATACTTTTGGGCATGCCATAGAAACTATAGGCAACAATAAAGACTATTCACATGGAGAAGCTGTTGCACTTGGTATGATCGTGGCAAGTAAATTATCACAGGTAATTTTGGGATTTTCTGAAGAAGAAGATGAAAGAATTCTATCGCTTTTAAAAAAAACAGGCATATCAACCACTTTGAAAAAAAAGGTACTTCCAAAGAAACTGCTAAAACTCACAGAATCTGATAAGAAGAAAAAACAAGGCAGAATTAGCTTTATATTGATTGAAAGAATTGGAAAGGCAAAAATTACAAAAGTTGAAAATAAAAAAACCTTAGAAAAAGTAATAGAAAGAAGCCTTGTTTATTCGAAATAGTTATATGCACTACTTTGGTGCATTATTTCTTTTATTTCTCTGATAAATTCATCATACCCCTATGAGGGAGGCATATCACATGCCTTAAAAGTGAGGCATATCACATGCCTTAAAAGTGACGCATTGTCCATGCGTTAAAAGGACATATTACTAATAGAGATGTGGGTAATGTGTGCTAAAAAAAATATTAAAGGGAAATTGACACAAAGGCCTAACAGCAAAGGCCTATACAGTCCTGAGTTTGAAAAAGACTCCTGTGGAGTAGGTCTTGTAGCTAACATTAAAGGAATTCCTTCTAGAGAAATTATGGAGAATGCGTATCTTATTAACTCAAGAATGGATCATAGAGGAGGATGCGGATTTGAAGAAAATACTGGAGATGGTGCTGGAATTCTAATGGCCCTTCCTGATTCTTTTTTTCAAAAAGAAGTAGAAAAATTGGATTTTGCTCTTCCTGTTTCAGGAGAATATGCAGTTGGGAACATTTTTCTACCCCAAAATACAAAGGAAAGAAAGATATGTAAAAAAATAATTGAAGAAACAATTACCAAAGAAGGTCAAAAATTTCTAGGCTGGAGAAAAGTCCCTACTGATTCAAAGAAAGCAAATGTTGGCCCTGCCGCACTGGATTGTCAGCCCATAATGGAACAGATTTTTATTGGCCGCTCAAAAAAGATAGATCAAGAAGCATTTGAAAGAAAACTATTTCTTATAAGGAAGATATTTAGCGACCGCCTTCGTTACAAGGAGGGACTCTCTCAAGGGCTAATGCTTTATGCTTGTAGTTTATCTTCAAGACTAATAGTTTATAAAGGAATGCTAACCCCAGCTCAACTTTTCCCTTTTTTTCCAGACCTTGAAAATAATGACTTTGAGACTCACTTGGCAATGGTTCATTCACGATTTAGTACCAACACATTTCCTTCTTGGGATAGAGCCCAACCTTGCAGATATATGTGCCATAACGGTGAGATAAATACTCTAAAAGGTAATGTGAATCTGATGCGCGCTAGGCAGGGTAAAGTGGAAAGCGCATTCTTTGGCAAGAAAATAAAAAAACTTTTTCCGATTGCTGAAGCAGATTGTTCTGATTCAGGAAGCTTTGATAATGTCTTAGAACTTCTTTTAATGGCAGGAAGATCACTTCCAGAGGCTGCCATGATGATGATTCCTGAAGCATGGCAAAACGATAAGCAAATGTCACAAAAAAAGAGGGAATTTTATGAGTATTCTTCTTCCTTGATGGAGCCATGGGATGGTCCGGCTTCTATAGTTTTTACTGATGGTACTCAAGTAGGAGCTGTTCTAGATCGAAATGGTCTTAGGCCAAGTAGGTTTTATGTAACTGATGATGACAAAGTTATCATGGCATCAGAAGTAGGAGTGCTGCCAGTTGACCCCAAAACAGTATTAAAAAAAGGCAGACTTCAGCCAGGTAAAATGTTCCTAATAGATTTTGAAAAAGGAAGATTGATTCCCGATGAAGAAATTAAAAACCAAGTTTCTGGACAGCACCCATATAAAAAATGGAATAACAATCAAATTGTAAATCTAAAAAATCTTAAAGCTGCTAAAAAGGCCAATCAAATATCTGATTTGATTCCTAAAATGCAAGCCTTTGGATACACAACTGAAACTTTAGAATTCATGTTGTTGCCTTTAGTAACAGAACTAAGAGATCCATTAGGCTCCATGGGAAATGATGCAGCTTTGGCATGTTTATCTGACAAACCCAGAATGATTTATGATTACTTTAAACAACTCTTTGCACAAATAACTAATCCGCCTATTGATTCAATTAGAGAAGAAGTAATCATGTCTTTAGAATGTTTAATTGGCCCTGAAGGCAATTTGCTTTCGACCGTCCAAAAAAATGTGCACAGATTGAGATTAGAGCACCCGATTTTATCAAATGAAGATTTTCTAAAAATTAAAAATATTAAATCACATGGTTGGAGAACAAAAACCATAGATATAACTTATAAAAAAGAAAAAGGAAGCAATGGATTAATCAATGCCCTAAATAGAATTTCAAAAGAATCTGAGGAAGCTATAAAAAAAGGTTTCTCTTTCATTGTGTTATCAGATAGAAAAATTAGTTCAAATAGAATTGCTTTGAGCTCTCTTTTGGCTTGTTCGACAGTTCATCATCACCTGATAAAAAAAGAAAAAAGAACCCAAATAGGGATTATCTTAGAATCGGGTGAAGCTAGAGAAGTACATCATCACTGCTTACTTATAGGCTATGGTGCAGACGCAATAAACCCATATCTTGCATTTGATGTCCTAACTAAGTCTCTTAAAGAAGGGGCCATTAAAGATAAAAATCTAAAAAATACCAATGACATAGTGAAAGCCTATAAAAAAGGTGTAGCAAAAGGAATGCTTAAAGTCATGGCAAAGATGGGAATCTCCACTTTACAGTCTTATAAAGGTGGACAAATTTTTGAAGCTGTTGGATTAGCAGACGAAATAATAGAAAAATCTTTCCCTGGAACTCCAAGTAGAGTTCAAGGAGTAAGTTTTGAAGTTTTGTCAGAAGAAGTTGAAAGACGACACTCCATTGGATTTCCTGAAATTAAACAAGACAAAGTAACCTCTCTCCCTAACCCAGGAGATTACCATTGGAGAAATGGTGGTGACTCTCACATGTGGGACCCTAAATCTATCTCAGCCTTGCAAATAGCATCAAGAAACAACGATGAATCTGCGTATTGGAATTTTTCTAATCACGCTAATGAGCAGACTACAAAAAATAGCACTTTAAGAGGTTTGATGAGTTTTAAGTTTGCAAATACCCCAATACCTCTTGAAGAGGTAGAAAGTGAAAAAGAGATTGTTAAAAGGTTTGCTACTGGTGCAATGTCCTTAGGTTCTATCTCTACAGAAGCACATGAATCTCTGGCTCTAGCTATGAATAAGTTAGGAGGAAAATCAAATACAGGTGAAGGCGGAGAAGATCCTGTTAGATTTGAGCCCTTAGAAAATGGGGAGTCTAAAAGGTCTGCCATTAAGCAAGTTGCCTCAGGAAGATTTGGTGTCACTATGTGGTATTTAACTAACTCTGACGAACTACAAATTAAAATAGCTCAAGGCGCTAAACCAGGAGAAGGTGGAGAACTTCCTGGAACAAAGGTTGATGATTATATTGCCAAAATTAGGCATTCAACTCCAGGTGTAGGGCTGATAAGCCCTCCTCCACACCATGATATATATTCTATCGAAGATATTGCTCAACTAATTCATGATCTAAAAAATGCTAATCGATCCGCAAGAATAAGCGTCAAATTAGTTTCGGAAATAGGTGTTGGGACAATTGCCTCTGGGGTGGTAAAAGCTAAAACAGATCACTTAGTAATCGCTGGTCACGATGGGGGAACAGGTGCATCGCCTCTTACTTCTATCAAACATGCCGGTCTACCTTGGGAATTGGGTATTGCTGAGACACATCAAACTCTTGTAATGAATAACCTCAGATCAAGAGTTGTCCTTCAAACAGATGGTCAACTTAAAACAGGTAGAG
>CEQL01148806.1_pt1 | contig 12960 bp, 16 predicted proteins | sample 356281 | NCBI WGS metagenome assembly CEQL01 (sample SAMEA2621203, study PRJEB7988) | marine metagenome | biome: marine biome (ENVO:00000447); feature: surface water layer (ENVO:00002042); material: "saline water (ENVO:00002010), including plankton (ENVO:xxxxxxxx)" | depth 5 m
TGGAAAAAAGAATACAATGATTATGTACTTTGGCGTGCACATTGTTGTTGAATTATATAACTTAATAATGTTATTTAGCTAATATTGAATTTTTCCATTTTGAAAATTTTTTCTAAATCGACATAGTAATTCCAAGAGGATAAGTAATTAGTAGACGGTTTAATTCTCCACTCACTAGGGTCTACTTTGGATTGCATTCCCTCGATGATACCGTTATTATATTTAACTTGTGTTTTTACAATAAAATCTTCTTTTTTACCGTGATATATATAAATACCATCATTTGTAAATGTATCAAGATAGTTATTTAAATCAAAATCTGGAAGAATACTCCATTTATATATAGCACTTATTGTTTTTTTATCTTTGTCATAGAAAATTATACCATCACTATTTGTTTGTGCATCTTTATTCAGATCGAATATTTCAAGTAATTTTTGTTTTTTATATTCCGAATCTTTATTATTCCATGATTCGGATGACTTAATCGCAATATAATTACACATTGGTGGCGCACCAGGACAAGGATTTTTTTTTGTCATACGTTTCCAACTTTTATTAGGTACTTCACCAAAGTGTTTTTTTCTATGTTCAAGTGCTAAATTATAACTTTCCTTGTGTTTTTCTTCTATTTCAGAATTTTTCTCAATACCATAGTCTCTTGTTCCACTCCCATTACGCATACATTTTGTAAGTTTTTTTGTTCTTTTAGTAATATTTCCTTCAGTTATCGAAAAGTTAAGTATTGTACCATCTTTAAATAATACACCAATATCTGCAGTTCCATAGAGATTATCCTTTTGTGTGTAATTAAAAACACATTCTACAGATTCTTTCATAAGTAAATCTGACACAGTACCTTTTTCATATGGGATACCCGTATTTCTATTGCCTTTATAAGATAGTTCTATATCTTCTGCATTATACATTGGTGTACCTAATTCGGGTGGTATAATTATATTTTTTGTATCTATATTCGTTGCAATCGCTATTTCATCTTCCTCCATGTTTTACTATTGATTTAATCAATACGATTAAATCAATTTTTAAATTAAATATCTATTTTATAGTTCAAGATTGTATCCCCACCAATGACAAATCATTGTGATGTTACTTATATTAGAAAATAATCACTTTTTGTATTTAACTTATTCAAATTTATCTTTAAAAATCAATCACATTCTCTTTATATCTTCGGATTTTAGTTCAATCTTTAATTATATAAGAAAATGTATAAATTTAAGCTGAGTGCTACTCCTAACCAAGCGATATAAGGGATAAATAAATAGGCAGATAATTGATTAATTGGATAAAATTGTATCATAGTCACTATTGCTAATCCTAACATCAAAATAATGGTTATTAAACCTAGCAATATCTGTTGATAGCGAAAGAAAATAGTAGTCCAAGATAAATTCAAAATCATTTGTAAAATAAAATAGGTGATTGGAGAACAATAGGGAAAACATTGTTTATCAAATAATACTAAGGAAACAGAAATTATTAGAAATATATACAAAATTGGCCAAACAATACCGAATACATATGGGGGAGGACTCCATGGTGCAGTTTTTAGTTTTTTATACCAGTTGTTCATTAATATATATATAGATTTTTTATTATATAGTAAAAATTATCAATAATTACTTTTAATTAATTCAATAAACTCTGCATAATTATTAGAATGCATTACATTACAGTTTGAATATTTTTTATAATGGCCATTATATGAATTGCATTCTAATTCATGACCTTCACGAGCAAATATTATATTTGTTCCTCCAAAATAACTTGCTAATACTGAATTCCCTCCTTGAACAGAAATAAAATGGTCACAATTCGAATGTAATAATAATTGAAAATGATTAAAATTACTGATATTATATTTATCTTTTACCTCTTTGTATAGTTCATTTCCGTCCAAAATACCATAAACTGAGAACAATTCTTTTTCCTTTAAATCAAATATTTCACAACCATCACTTACAATATGATTTGATTGTGGCCTTATATAGATGATTTGATATTTACTGTGAAAGGTAGAAAAAATTTGCTCTAATGTATCTTTATCAATAAAGTTAATGGGTGGACCTAACCACTCTTCATTGTATTTATTATGGATTATCATAATTGGTTTATCAAATATAAAGTAATCATTTTTGAAATTATCTTTATAAGGAGGAGGTAAATATTCATCATAATTCAACTCTGTAACATGTGGATACTTATTTGGAACATTATTTGGTTCGATACATTCTCGTTTACTGTATTTTTCTTCATGATTATTTGAAAAATAATATAATTCCTTAGTAAAAAAGGTACTTGCTGTTTGTTTTAATAAATTATTTTTATATAAATAATATGCATATGGAATAACAAGTTGCAACTCATAGCCAAACTCACATTGACAGTCAATTTCCATTTATAAATAATATTAAAAAATACTATTTATATTCTTAACTACGTAAAGTAAATGTTTTGGTAAAATAAGCCCAGAAGAAGATACCTACAAAACATTTGGAAAACAAGTCTAATACATTATACACAACATTCTTATTTACTTCATTAAAAAAGTAAGCCACACCATAAAATGCCCATAATATGAAGAACGCCAAATATAAAATCAAATTATCAAAATTGTATTGTTTGTATAAAAATTGTTGATATATGTAACCATATAATGCGGCAAAGAACCCGAAACCTAAGCCATTTGCAGTAAGTTTAGACAAAACATTTAATTCACCTAAATAGCCCATACCTAACATACCAAAATTAAAGAACAAAATCAATAAAAATTTACTAAAAGGTAAAGAACCTCCTTTACTATTATACAAAAATGCTAAAACTAATACTAGCAACATAATAGGAGTAGTAATTGACCAATCTGTATAACGCATTTTGTTTAATTTTTCATAATCCGTTTCTGGATTTTTTTCTACATTTTCTACAAATTTACTATAGAAAAAAGCAGCAACAACAGATATGCAAGTTTCTAAATTTAAAATATGACGTACTTTTTCATCTTTGGTACGAATAGCTTCTATAAAGGTAATTGTTGCAGTTGTCATTAAAAATACATAAGTAATATAGAAACTGTTATCGATTAACAATTTATCATTCAAAGATAATAATTCAGTGGTTAATTTTTTTTCCATACTATATATTAAAAAAACATAATATTTTTTTTCAATCCTCAGAAAAAAAAATGAAAATTGGACAAAAATTTTTGTCCATTTTTGAAAATTTTTTTTAGCTTTTGGAAAAAAAAAGTGAAAAATCACTTTACAGCATAATGCTTTAAATACAAAATAAATAATTTATTATTTCGCTGCAACATTTTTTTTTCGTAAAATTTAGGCGTTTTTATATGTAGCATAAAAGTATGTAAAATGCTACATAAAAAAACGCCAGAAAAACGCCCAAAATATGAATGTAAAAAATGTTCCTTTATATGCAGCAAAAAAAGTGATTATTTGAGACATTGTAAGACTGAAAAACATAATGCTACAAAATGCTATATTAATGCTACATCAAAAAACGCCAACTTTGTATGCAGTTGTGGAAGACAATATAAACATAGTTCTAGTTTTTATCGTCACAAGAATAATTGTTTTGTAACTGAATCACATCATAATATAATTGTAGACCCAGAAGATTGTGATACTGATAGCATAATTGATTTATTAAAACAGAATCAAGAATTTAAGCAGATTCTAATTGAGCAAAATAAAATGATGGTTGAACAGCAATCTGAAAATAAAAATTTGCAAAGACAACTATTAGAAGCAGTAAAGGATGGAAAAACTATAACAAATAATAATACTACAAATAATAATAATCAAAAGTTTAGTTTGAATTTCTTTTTAAATACAACTTGTAAAGATGCGATGAATATGTCTGAATTTATTGAAAATATAAATATAGACTTTAAAGATATTGAAAATATAGGTAAAAATGGTTATGTGGCTGGAATGACTAATATGATATTATCTAGAATCAAAGATTTAGATGTAACCAAAAGGCCTTTGCATTGTACTGATTTAAAAAGAGAAACAATGTACATTAAGGATAACGACGAATGGTGTAAAGATACTCCAGATAATTCAAAATTACGCGATATGATAACGATTGTTGGGAAACAAAATTGTGAAGCTATACCTTTATGGAGACAAGAACACCCCGAATGTTTAAATGGAAATCATCCAAAATATGAATTTTGTGTTGAAATGATGAGAAATATATTAGGTGAAGTAGGTAACGAGCAAATTAAATTAGATAATAAAATAATAAAAAATTTATCAAGGCATTTATTAGTTGATAAGAATTAATAATAATCACTAACCAGTTTATTAATATGTATAATCCTAGAATTAGCAGGGGCCTGAATAATAGGATACCATTTTTTAAATTTACGATGAAATTTACATTCGAATAATACAACTTTATTAAGGTCAACATATTTATCAATCTTTGTGTTTTGAAAATCTTCTTCTGTATCACTTTCTTCGATATAATCTAAATTATCATTTTCTCTAATTTTACGAAAAATTTTGTTTAACATAATGCTAGTGCTATAATCAGGAATATACATAATATTATAATAAATTGCTTTTTTTTTTGCTCCGTATGCAAATAAACGATAAATGTCAAAATCTATATCGGCTTTTACCTCAAATATTGTATTGTATTTATATTGTGGCTTGTTAAACTCCATTGTATATCGTGAACGATAGATTGGCATATCTGGCATAATTTTATTATTTATTTTAGGAGCTGTCAAGTTAATTCTATTAAATGAAACATTAATGTAAGGAACAATATTATCTAAAGAACGATATTGTAAATGGTGAGCTTCATACCCAATTAAGTCAACAATTTTTGGGTCAATTACAAAAGGCAATTCATTGTCTTTATTTTCATGCTTCCACATGTAAGGTAATGTAAATAAAATATCATGTTCAATGTCATTCATACTTATAATATATTCTTTTATATATGCTATTTTGCTTTGGTAAGGAACATTTTTTATAAAAATCCCTTGGTAGTAATATATATCTTCAATCACTAAAAATCGTTTTTTATAATTATCCTCTGTTATTAAAGTGCCATATATAATAGTACCATGAGACATTGGATGAATTGGATATTTCTTTATAATAGTTCCTTTACTTATTTTTTTTTCACGATTTATTTCAAATAAATAAGAAATGTCTATACTATTATAATACGTGTTCCAGACAAATACTTTTTTACCATTTGGTATAGCCATACAAATATTATAATTATTTAAATTCCCTTTTTGGGACATTGTTTCATATGAAGGCTCAAAATTAGGATATCTTCTTAAAAGATATGATAATTGGTTGTAAGAAAGTTCCATGATAATGTATTATTATTATGGAGCAATTACTTATTAGATAGAAAATAACTTTATATACTTTGCTTTTTAGTATTTAACAATTCTGTTCACTGAAATCTAATAATTCTTGATTCAATTTTTCAAAATCATTATCTTCATCTCTTTGCATATTTACTGTTCTGTTTGTTATTTCTTCATTTTGTAATTTATGTATAATTTTATCATATTTATCGTTTTGAAAGTTGAATTTATCAACTGTTTTTTTAATTGAGTACTGATTTTTGAGATGTTCCCATAATTGATGAAATAAATATATTATTAAAATAGAAATGCATATATTGAATAAAATAGATAAAATAAAAGAATTCATATATAGTATTTTTGTTTAATTTTATGTAATTTTGAACTTAAAAACATAAAATTGATTTGAAACTATTTAAATATTTCATACAAACTAGATTAAAATATGGTAAATATTTTATTGATAAAGAAAAATGGAAGTTTAAATATAACAGAATATAATGAAGAACAATTAGACAACCTTTATAAAGTTGCTGGTTTGAAAAATAAAAAATATTTTGATAGTGTTACTGAATGGTACGTTGAAAATGAGAAAAATAACAGTTATAATTATTGTGTTTATGCTAAAACAAATGGAAAAGCAGGTAATGAAAATAAATATGATTTTCCACCACCCATTGACAATGAATTATATTTTGATACATGTGTAATAATAAAAAAAAAGAATAATGTATTGAAGTCTATTCGATTAGATGAATGGGAATTTGTATACGAATCTTTATTTGGCGGGTTTGAAGACCTTGGTGAAGAAGATAGTGAAGAAGAAGAAGAAGAACTTGGACCAGATGATAAATTAACAAAATCTGGTTATTTACAAGATGATTTTGTTGTTGATGATGATGAAGACTTAGATGAAGAATATATAGACGATGATACTGATGATGATGAATTTGAAGACGATGATGAATATGATAGTAGTGATGACAATGACGAAGAAGAATTTGAAGACGAAGACGAAGAAAATGATGATGTAAATACAGAAAATGCTGTTTCACCTGAAAGGAAAACAAGAAAGAAAGGTAAATCTGCAACAGTATTTGATTTGATGTTACCGGATAAGGATAGTGAATTAAGTGAGTAAAAAGATATATAATAAACTCTAATAAACAAAAAACCTATTTAATAACTATTAGTATGAATGAATCCTATGAACACATGACAAATAGTGTGAATAATAAATATAAACTATGTAAAAATATGGACTGTCAACGTTTTCCTCCTGATTGGGACTCAGAAGAAGATACAGAAGAAAACTATGAAGAAGACGAATGGAAAAAATGTGTTTTATGTGTTGGATATTTTAATGATGATGGAATAGGAGATATTTTATTTATTGAAGAAGAACCAAATAATCGAACAGCTGAATGTAATTTGTGTGGAAAAACAAAAAACATAGTTCAAATGAAAGGAACAGGGGAATATATTTGTGAAAATGCATGTGACGAAACTGACGAAGAAAGCGACGACGACGAAGAAATAAATAAATGCGATGAATGTAATATAGAATTAGATAGAATAAGAGATGGGAGTACAGATAAAAATTTTAGATGTAATAATTGTTATTGGGAAGATACAGAAGGAAAAAATAGTGATAATATAATTAAACCTGACTATAGGAAGAATGAAGAAAAAGAAGAAGATAGATACATAATTTGTAATAACTGTAATGAAAGTGTTGATTGTTGGAATTGCAATATATATTGCCTTTTTAAAGGAGATTCAAAACAACCCAAAGATGAAATAACAATTTGTCAACTTTGTAATGATGACTTAAGGGAAGAATTTGAAGAAGAAGGATATAATTGTGATGATTGGGATGAAATGTAAATATAAAAGACATAAAAAGAACTTTGTTTCAATATATAATGAAAGTAGCATGTGGTATAATGTTTGATAATGCAAATAAAATATTAATGGGTTTACGTAGAGATAAAGGTCCAAACCCGAACTTTTGGGAATTTCCTGGAGGTAAATGTGAAGCGAACGAGACACTAGAAGATTGTTTGCATAGGGAATGGATGGAAGAATTAAATTTAAAAATTAAAGTAGAAAAATTATTACATGTGTCAAAATCTAAAGACATAGAATGTTATTTTTTTATTGGAAAAATATTAGACCTTGGTAATTTACATGTCAATGTTCATCAATATGTAAGTTTTTATGATATTGAGCAATTAAATCAAATACGTTTATTTGAAGATGACAGAAATATTATTCCACTATTAAAAAATTGATTCTTATTATAAATGATATAATAAGAATATTATAACATAGAGTAAAATAATGCGAATAGTACCTGATGATGTTCTTTTTCGTAAAAATATGATTCTAAAGTTGGATGAAACAATTAATAATGAAACTATATCCGAAGAATTAGAAGAAGGAGTTTATAATTATGCTTGTAAAGAAGCTAATACATGGAAATTAATTATTCGATGGGATAACCCTGATTTTGTACAATTATATTCAGACCGTATGAGAAGTATTTACATAAATTTAAAAAAAGGAAACTTGTTAAAAAATTTACAAGATAGTGAAATAAATGCAAAAACAGTGGCTTTTATGACGCATCAAGAAATGAACCCAGACCATTGGAAAGATTTAATCGATAAAAAAAGAAAACGAGATGAAAATAAATACAACAATACACAACAGGCTTCTACTGATATGTTTACTTGTAAAAAGTGCAAGTCTAAACGTTGCACATATTATGAATTACAGACAAGGAGCGCTGATGAACCAGCTACTATTTTTGTTACTTGCTTAGATTGTGGTAAAAACTGGAAATCTTAGTTAGTGTTTTCATGTTCAATAGGTCGACAATTTATTATTGAAGCAAATAAACCTATCACAATAACTGCTGCTATAATGACAAATATCATGTTTTCTTATTAATTAATGTTTAAAAAAATTATTTTAATTAATTTTTTAATCAATTTTTATATTTTATACTAAAACTTCTAAATCACTCAATTTCCAATATTCGCAACCACCGTTTGGTAAAGGTCTTTTAATAATGAATGGAGTTTTTTTTTCTTCAAATTCTTTCAATGCAATTAAATATCCATCTATCATGTTAGGTTCGACTGGTATTAATGGTTTTGCTCCTGCATTTATTTGCTTAGAACGTTCTCCAATTACACGAGCCTTTTCATATTTTGTCATAAATGGCACAGTTTGATGTAAAGGATCAACGATTTCGCCATTTTCATTACGGGTAATCTTAACTAAATTGTTAATTTCTTCATAATTATGAGATTTTAATTCTGGATGATATTCTTCTATAATGTTATCTTGAATATTTTCTTGAAATTTTTGTAAATAGTTTTCGTCATCACTTTCATCATCTTCATCAGAAAGATAAAATGTTTTTATATTTTCACTAATGTTTTCATTTCTTGTTTCCCGAATAATATCTATATTTTCATTATTTTCTTCTTCATCTTCGTCATCATATTCTTCTTCTTCATCATTAGGTAAGTCATCTTCATCAACGTTCTCATTATCTATATCTTCTTCAATTGAACGGTTTCTAGGAATACTAACTTTCCCGTTTTCAATTTCTCCTTCTTCAATATCACTTTCGACATCACTTCCGCTAACATAATCTTCTGCGTCCATAGTATCTAATATATGTATTATAGTATTATTATTTCTAAATGATTCAATATAAAAATCAATTTTTAATATTGAATTTCCTTAAATTTCTTCATTTGTTTTCCAAATATTATTGCAAGTAGTACACATATATACATATTTCATATTAGTATTATCATAACGCATATAAATGACCTCTGGAAATGTATATTCTCCTGAATCTTTTTTATTACTATTACAATCAGCATTTGGACATTTTATATTGAAAACACGAGGAAGGGTAGGGTCTATTTTAGTATATTCATTTATATGATAAGAATATTTCATATTTGTATTTTTAGAATGAGTATCTATAATACAAGCTCCTTCCATTGCTATAGAATTATCTGTATTTTTGCAATTACGACAGTAATATGTTAATTCATTGGTATTTTTTTCGTTAATACCAATGTAATACATGTTATCACATTGAGTACAAAACTTCATTATATTTCTTTTTATAACTTATATTTATATTATTTTTTTATCAATTTTACAATGTACAAATGAGAAATGAATAGGAAATCTTTTATTTATGAATATTTATTATAAAAAAGGGGGTTATAAAAATTGATTTTAAAAGTAAATAAAAATATGTCATTATATAATACACACAGAAATGGAAGAACAAACTTCCGCTGCTACTTCAAGTATTGTACAATCAGCACAAACGTACACTGATGTTTATGAATTTTTGAAATTACATTCAATTAAAAAAAACAGTCAGGAAAAAGGTAGTCATACAAATACAAGGATTGGAGATGCAAAGTCTAATATATATGGCGGGAATTATAATATACCCGATATAGAATATCCCGTCTTCTTGGAATTATACCATCGCGATATTATTTCCAAGAATGCAAAAGAATATTTGACTGAAAAGCAACGGGATAACGATGGACCATTATTAATAGATCTAGATTTTCGCTATTCTTATGATATTGATGAAAAGCAATATACAAACGAACAAGTAGAAGATTTATTAACATTATTATTACAAGAACTTAAGGAGATTTATCAATTCGACGAAAATGTAGAATTTTCTATATATATTCTTGAAAAACCTACCGTAAATCGCGTTGCTGAAAAAAAAATAACAAAAGATGGTATTCATATTATTCTATGTGCTCAGGTTGAAAGGGGTATTCAATTATATATTCGCGAGAAGATGATAAAACAACTAAGTCAAAATTGGGATTTACCTATTATTAATACATGGGAAGATGTATATGATGAGGGCATTACAAAAGGGACTGTCAATTGGCAACTATATGGTTCTAGAAAACCAAATAATGATAAATATTCATTAACAAGAGTATTTAATATTTCGTATGATGATTCAGACGGTGAACTAATGATGTCTGAACAATTGCTTTCTCAATTTGATATCGAAAAAAATATAAATAAATTGTCAATCAGATATAAAAATCATATATCTTTGTTTATGAAGAATGATTTCATGCCAATTTATAATGATTTTAAAAAAAAGAATAATATTGGTGGAGATAAACCAAATACAAATTCAAGGCAACTTATAAATCCAGCAATTACAAACCGAGAAAGGAATAATATGTATATTAACAATGTTGGAATTATTTCGAGTATTAGAAGCCAAGAAGAATTAGATTTAGCAATAAATTCATTTATTCAAAATGTGTCGGAATCCCTTACTGAATATGAGTTGAAAACATTATATGATTATGTTATGGCACTTCCAGAAAATTATTATGGAATGGGTTCTTATGATAAATGGATTCGTGTAGGGTGGGCACTAAAAAATACAAGTGAAAAATTATTAGTTGTTTGGTTAGCATTTAGTGCAAAATCTCCTACATTTCAATTCAGTGAAATTCCTGACCTTTGTGAGCGTTGGGTAAATTTTCAAGTAAGAAATGATGGTTTGTCTAAGTTATCTATTATTCATTGGGTGAAAACAGATTGTAAATCAGAATTTGATAAAATATTTCGTTCTACATTAGACTATTATGTAGAGTTGACGTTGAATGGAAATCAAGATAAATATAAACCACCAGATTATGATTTGGCAACTGTATTATATCAATATAAAAAACATGAATATGTATGTATTAGTGTAAAAAATAATCAATGGTTTCAATACAAAGATAATAGATGGGTTAGTAGTGATAGTGGTATTCATTTAAGAAGTGAAATTTCAAATCCAGTACGAGAATTGTATAATAATAAATCAATTAACTTAATGCAGGATATTTCAACCATACGTCAAAATACTACAGCTATTTTAAATCAAGATGATAATCAACAGGATAATGAACCGATTGATATCAATAAAAAAAAATCAATACAATGTATTAATATTGTGAATAGATTAGGACAGTCAAGTGACAAGGGTAAAATAATGACAGAATGCAAAGAACTATTTTATGATGGACGTTTCTTAACGAAATTAGATACAAATCCTTATTTATTATGTTTTAAAAATGGTGTTATTGATTTTAAGGAAAAGATTTTTAGAAAAGGACAACCAGAAGATTATATTTCTATGTGTACAAATATTGATTATATTAAGTTAACCGACCAGCATAAAGAGTCTATTGATGAAATTCATGTTTTTATGAAACAACTATTCCCAAAACCAGAATTGTGCAAATATATGTGGGAACACTTAGCTTCTTGTTTAATTGGTACTTCACCAAATCAAACCTTTAATCAATATTATGGTGCTGGACAAAATGGTAAATCGGTTTTGGTAAATCTAATGGAAAAATGCTTAGGGGATTATAAAGGTGATGTTCCATTAACTTTAGTTACTGGTCGACGTCAAAATGTTGGTGCTTCCAGTCCTGAGATTGCATCTTTAAAGGGGAAACGATTAGCAGTTATGCAAGAGCCTTCAAAAGAGGATATAATAAACGAAGGTGTATTAAAACAGTTTACAAGTGGTAAAGACCCGATTCAAGGCAGAGCTTTATTTTGCGATCCCGTTACATTTTATCCTCAATTTAAGTTGATTGTTACATGTAATGTGATGATGAAAATCAATTCAAACGACCATGGTACTTGGCGCAGGCAAAGGTTGGTTCCTTTTGAAGCACTATTTACAGAAACCCCGGTAGATGATGATGAAGATAAACCATATCAATTCAAACTAGACCGGTTTATTGATGAAAAGTTTGATAGATGGGCACCTGTATTTATGTCAATGTTAGTTGATATAGCTTTTGAGAAGAATGGTGTAGTTGACGATTGCAATATTGTTGTTGCCAAGACTAAGGAATACAGGCAATCTCAAGATTATCTATCTGAATTCATTCGTGATAGGGTCGTGAAAGATTCGGATGGAAGAATTCGAAAGACTGAACTTAATAATGAATTTTCCATATGGTATGCTTCGAATCACGGAGGTAAAACACCTAGTCCTAGAGATTTACATGAATATATGAATAAAGAATTTGGAAGAATCAAAAATCAAGTTTGGAAAGGAATTCGTATTCGTTATGAATCGAATGAAGATGACGATGATATTGTTGAAGAGGAGGAAGAAGATAGTGATATTAGCAGTAGTGAATTAAATTAAATCATAAAAAATGAATAACTTTTTTCATGATTTTTCATATCCACATAATTCACAATAATAAAAAGTTTCACCATAGGGTCCTTCTTCTCTTTCTCTAATTATTTTATGTCCAGTGGTTTTTTTACAATGATCGTATATTTTTTGTTGTACATTATTTATTTTGCTTTCAACATTTTTCAAATATGCAGATAACTCATATTTTAAAAATAATAATTTTTCTTTTTCTAATTTTAATTCTTCCATAAAGTACTTTTATAAAAAAATATAATATTATTTTTGTTATAATAATATTAAAAAGTTTAAATACATGTACTAAGTAATTATAATG
>CEQL01082888.1_pt1 | contig 12942 bp, 13 predicted proteins | sample 356281 | NCBI WGS metagenome assembly CEQL01 (sample SAMEA2621203, study PRJEB7988) | marine metagenome | biome: marine biome (ENVO:00000447); feature: surface water layer (ENVO:00002042); material: "saline water (ENVO:00002010), including plankton (ENVO:xxxxxxxx)" | depth 5 m
GCACTTTTTTTTAGAAAAAAATTTATTGAATTTTTTTATAGGAATGAAATAAATCTTCTTAAGAAAAATTATTATTTTTTCATGACTTGGAGTTGGGCATTAAGAAATGAAAATGATGTACCATATATTGATTATCATTTAGCTCCGATAGGTGGCGGATCTTTTAAAAATCCAAAAAAAAATAAGATTATTAATTATTCTAGTAGAAATTTTATAGATAAAATATTTAAAAAAAAAAATTATAATAAGATATACGATGTTATATCTGTTTTAAGACCAACTCCCGAAAAAGGATTTCGAAACTTGATAACAGCAGCTAGCAAAATATACAATAAAAGAAACTATATAAAATTTTTAATTATATTTCCCATGGACTCAGATAATGATTTTTATGGAAAACCGGATAGATATTATAACAATTTAATGAGTGATTATAATAAATATATAAAAAAAGAGCACAGGAAATATTTTACACTTATGCCAATAAATACCCTCAATTCTAATTATATGTTGCATAAAGAACAAATGTGTAATTTTTACAATTTGAGCAAAATCTGTATTTTGCCATCTATCATTGAGGGAGGAAATAGAGCTATACACGAAGCTTTGTTGTGTGGATGTCCGGTAGTTTACTATAAGAATGTAATTGGTGGAGTAGCAGACTATATGAATAAAAGTAATTCTATTTCTTATGTTTCCGAGTCCGATTTACCAAAAAAAATTGAAAAAGCTGTTAAAAATTACAAAAAATTTAAAATTAATCAAACAAAAACAAAGCAATTAGTATCAGAAGTATATCAAGTACCTAAATTCAAAAAAATATTAAGAAAAATTTACAAAAAAGATAATGAAAATTTTGATGAAAAGATAAATCTTTCGGAGCTAGATAGAAAATTAGATTGCCACAAAATTGATTTGCCAATTAATTTAAGAACGGGCATACACTCAAATAACCTCAAAAATTTTTCATCTTTTTATCAATATCTTTGTTATTTATTAAATAGAAAAACAAGTAAAATTAAAATTATACTTATTATTATTTTCGAAAAACTTTTTTTTCTACTAAGATATCTAAAATATGAATTGTATTATAAAATAAAACTTCATTTAAAATGATTATTCAAGAAATAGACAAAAGAATTATAGAATTAGGAGAACAGATTAAAAATAAAAAAATTTTAGATCTTGGTTGTGGAACAAACAAGTATAAAAAATATTTTATTAGATCAAACGAGTTTATAGGAATTGATATAAAAGAAGGTGGTAGAGGAATGATAGATAAAGAGCCCGATATTTTTTATGATGGAAAAAAAATTCCATTTGATAATGAAAGTTTTGATGTAATAATTTGTACCGAAGTACTTGAACATGTTGAAAATTTTAATTTGGTAGTAAAAGAAATATATAGATCTCTTAAAAAGGGAGGGAAAGCCTTTATAACTATGCCATTTATCACCGCAGAACATGAAATACCTTATGATTTTAGAAGATTAACAAGTTTTGGAATAAAAAAAGAATTTGAGCGATTTGGATTTGAGATAAAAAAATTTGAAAAAATATTATTTGGGCATTCAGCAATTAGACAGTTACTTTATGGGGAAATGAAAAGATATGAAACCGAAAATAAAGTAAATTTTGTTTATAAATTTTTGGTAAAATCTATTTTTAGAGTTGGTTTTAGAATTTTAGGTCTATTTTATAAATTTAATAGAGTTTATTTCACTAATTATTTAGAAGTTGAAAAAAAAAGGGTGGAAAATGTTAAATAATTTCAAATTTCCATTATCGATTATCAAATATAAATTCAAAAAGTTCAATGAAGAAATAAAAACAAAAACTTATCTTGAAAAAAAGGAAAGAATACTTTTTGAAAAGCTTCAAAAAAATGGATATTGTGTAATTGAAAATTTTTATACCAAAAAAGAGTGTGATGAACTCATTGAAATAATTGAAAAAAACCTTTCAAACAATGATAATGATATATTTGAGGATAGCGTAAAATCAGATCAAAGAATTTTTTTTTCAGAAAAAATTTCAGATAAAATTTATAAATATTTCAAGAATGAATTAGTTCACAAAGTCGGCGAATTTTATACTAAATTTCAAATTAAGCCTGCATTTACATTAGCAAATAAGGTTTCGTATAAAAAAAATAATTTAGGCTCTGGAGGAGGTTGGCATAAGGATGCTTATTATCCACAATTCAAATCAATTTTGTATCTTAATGACGTCCATACTAAAAATGGACCTTTCCAGTTATTAATTAAAAGTAACAAAATTGTTAAATCAATCCTTATTTCATTGAGATTAAAAAAGGGATATCCAGATACAAGATTTTCAGAACAAGATTTGAAAGTTTTATGTAATGAAAAAATTAAAACCTTAACTGGAAAAGCTGGAACTTTAATTTTATTTGATGGTAGTTTAATTCATAGAGGTACACCTATTTTAGAGGGAAAAAGATATGCACTTACAAATTATTATTTTCCCAAGTCAGACTTTCAAAATTTGATCGAAAAATTCAAAAATAAAATCAATAATGTATAAACATTTTTCACCACTAGTAGTTTTTACTTATTTAAGATTTAATAAATTAAAAAAATTAATAAATAAGTTAAAGTCAAACAAGATATCAAAACAAACGGAAATAATTTTTTTTAGCGATTTTGCAAAAGATAAATCTGAATTAGAAAAAGTAAAAAGAGTAAGAAATTACTTATTCAAAATAAATGGTTTTAAAAAAAAAAAGATAATTTTGAGAAAGAAAAATTATGGAAATGGAAAAAATATTATTGATGGTTTAAAGTATGTTTTTAAAAAACACAAATCAGCAATAATTTTAGAAGATGATCTTGAAATTGAACAAAATTTTTTATCATTTATGAATCTGTGTTTAAATAAATATAGAAATAATAAAAAGGTTTGGCATATATCTGGATGGAATTTTGACTTTAGGCCTTTACATAACAATTTTGATGTTTTTTTTTCAAGAAATATGAATTGTTGGGGATGGGGAACTTGGAGAGATAGATGGAAATATTTCGAAAAAAAGCCAGATAAGTTGATTAAATATTTCGATAAAAATTTAGATAAAAAAAAAAAATTTAACTTAAATAATAATTTAAATTATTTTGGTCAAATTTTGAGAAATAAAAATAATAAAATAAATACTTGGGCAGTTTTTTGGTATGCTCAAATATTTAAAAATAATGGTTTGTGCTTATCACCTAATTATAGTCTAGTAAGAAATAATGGTTTTGATAAATTTTCTAGCCATTCCCACCCAAAACATTTTATGAATATAATTTATAAAACTAGCATATCAACAAAAAAAAATTTCTTACTTCCAGACAAAATTTTTGAATATAAAAATTTTTATAATGATTTTGACAATTTTTTTAATAAAAAAATTAATTTTAAAGTAAAATTAAATAATTATTTAATTTATTTAAAAAATTATGTTTATCGTTATTACAAGTGAATACTTATATCAGTTTAGAAAATTAATATGATAGTTTTTTTTAAAAAAATAATCAAAAACCTGCTTAATCAAAATAATATCTCTTTTTATAAAAATATAAATAATGAAAAACTAATAAAACTTATTAAATTGTTCCGACCTCATAATCTTGGATATAATCTTATTAGAATTGGAGATGAGAAAGATGGAGGTTATCTTGTACCTAATTGTTTAGATGATATTAAATTTTGCTTTTCCATTGGCGTTGATAATAAATTTTCTTTCGAGGAAAATCTTTTTAAAAGAGGTATTAATTCATACTTATCAGATTACTCCCAAGATATTTCAAAAATACCGAATATTTTTCATTTTGAAAAAAAAAACATAAAATCTTTTAGTGAGGGAAATAGTTTAAATATTAATGAGTGGATTGAGACTAAGCGAGATGTGATCAAAGGAGAGAAATTAATATTTCAAATAGATGTTGAGGGAGATGAATACGAAATTTTAAGCAGTATTTCAGAAAATCATTTAGACCAAATAAAAATATTAATAGTTGAATTTCATGATCTTGAGTATTCAGGAAATAGAACTTTATATCAAGTCATTTTTTCTGTGATGAAAAAATTGTTAAAAAAATTTGAAGTCGCGCACATACATCCAAACAATTGGAAAGGCGCATCGCTAGTAAACCAATATTTTTTTCCCTCTAATTTAGAAGTTACTTTTTTAAATAGATCATTTGTTAAGACCAAATCTAGTATTCAAAAACTCCCTCATAAATTAGATTTTAGAAATGTATCTGATAAGCCAGATATAAAATTAGAAACTTACTGGTATAATTAAGTTATGAATTTGCTTATAACAGGAGCTCTTGGACACATTGGATCAAAACTTATATATTCCCTTGATAAGATTAAAAATTTAAAAAAAGTTTATTTAATCGATAACGCTAGATCAAATAATTTAAATGTATTATTTAATTTGAAAAATAATAAAATAAAAATCAAATTTATTTACGGTGATTTATTAAAAAAAAAAACTTTTGAAAAAATTAAATCCAGAATACATACTACAATACATCTTGCCTCAATAACTAATGCCGCACAGTCGTTTGAAATAAAAAAAGAAATTTATTCAAATAATTTTGGTATTTTTAAGAATATAGTAAACTTTTGTAAAAAAAATAATTCAAAACTAATTCATTTATCATCTACAAGTATTTATGGAATACAAAGCGAATTAGTAGACGAAAAATGTAGCGATCTAAAGCCCCAAAGCCCATACGCAGACGTTAAACTTAAAGAAGAAATTTTTTTGAGAAAGAATTCAAAAAAAATAAATTTCATTACATTAAGATTTGGTACCATAACAGGAATATCAAATGGAATGAGATTTCATACTGCTGTTAACAAGTTTTGTCTTAACACTATTTTGAGAGAAAAAATACCAATCTGGAATAATGCAATTAACCAATATAGACCATATTTGTCTCTAAAAGATGCAATATCAACAATTATTTTTATTATGAATGAAAATTTATATGACAATCAGATTTATAACATACTGACAAAAAACTATACAATTAATCAAATCCTAAAAATGATTAAAAAGAAAAATTATGTAATTAGGATTGAAAAAACTAAATCACCAATCATGAATCAAAACTCTTACAAAGTTTCAAATGCAAAATTCAAAAAGTTCAAATTTAAATTCAGTAGCAGTATTGATAATGATATTCGACAAACTTTAAATTTATTAAAAGAATTATATAATTAGTAAATATGGTAATTTTTGATGAAATCACAATAATTTTTGTTACATATTTACCCGATTTAAATCGGCTTATTTCAAAGCTAGATTATTATAAAGATTTCAATATTATAATAGTAGACGCATCTCCAAAAACTAACAAAGTTTCAAAAAATATTCAAATTGATAAAAAAATAAAAATAGTAAGTATTGAAAATAATGGACAAGGTTACGCAAACAATATTGGAATTAAATCTACAAACACAAAATATGGATTATATGTTGACTTGGATACAAATTTTGAAATTACTAAAATTAACAAACTTTACAGGTATGCAACAAAACTCAAAAATTGGTCAATTTTAATTCCCAATTCTAACAATAAACATCAAGAAAAAAAAATAAAATTAATTGATAATTGCGAGGCATCAATTTTTTTTATAAATATGAAAAATGTTAAAAAATACGAAATGTTTGATGAAAAAATTTTTTTTTATTTTGAGGAACTAGATTATTTTAGCAGACTTAATAAAACACAAGATAAAGTTTATTTAATTCCATCGATAAATTTTTTACATTATAGGGAAGGTTCAATTGATAAGAAAATTGTAAAAGATATATATAATCTCAAACAGTGGCATTATTTATGGTCAATGTATTATGTTTATAAAAAAACATATAATACTTTCTATGCATTAAAGATAGTTTCTCCTTATTTGCTAAAAGATCTGTTGAAAATTATGATTTACATTCTAACTTTAAGATTTAGTTTAATTAAAAAGAGAATTTATAGGTTGTCAGGTCTATTAAATTCAATATTTGGAAGAGCCTCATTTAAAAGACCTAATTTAAATGTTTAAAAATCTAAAATATAAAAATAAAAGTTTATCAATTAGTAATGGTATTTACTTTAAATCAAAAAAAAAACAACTATGTATGATACCAGTCGGACAGTGGGTTTTAAAAGAAAAAAAATTCATAATATTACTTAATAAAAAAAGAAGAGATTTTAATCGTTTTTTTATTAATGATATAGATAATGATATCGCAAAAACAAAATTTTTTTTCAAAAAAATTATTTCTGATAAAAATATGTGTTTATTTTTAATAACACTTAATTTCAAATCATATCAGGGTGTTATAGGTCTGAAATATTTAAAAAAAGAAATTGAAATTTACTTTGTTTTAAAATTAAAAAAAAACAAGAATATGAAAGTTTCACTTTTAAGTTTGTTAGAATATTCAAGAATAAATTTCAAAGTTAATAAATTTATTGTTAAAGTTTTGTCAAAAAATAAAAGAGCAAAAAAGTTATATTTTCAGACAGGATTTAGATTCAAAAGTAAAAATTATTTAAGAAAAATAAGACTAAAAAATTTAAATACCCATAAAATTTGCGTAAAATCTAAATCTAATGTTAGTTATACGTATGAAACTTTAGCCTTAAAAGTTTAATTATTTAAAATTCTTTTTTTAATATTATCCGAAATAAATTTTATATCTTTTGAATTCAAATTATAATGTGATGGAAGTACGAGGGAATTATTAAATAAATCTAAAGCATTACGATTTTTTAGATTTTTTATTTTAAAATTTTTATACCCAATTTGAGTGGACAAAGGACTAAAAAAAGATCTTGAGTAAATTTTCTTTTTTTCCAAAGACTTTATTAATTTTGGAATATTTACTTTATATTTTTTATTAAAATTTATTACAGTTGCCCAAAATCCATTTTTAACTTTTTTATTATCATTATTAAATTTTACTTTGTAACTTTTAAATTCCCTCTTATAATTAAGGTATATCTCTCTTTTAATCTTTAGTAATTCATCAATTCTTTTGAATTGTCCATAAGCCATTGCTGCTTGTAAATTTGACGGCATAAATTTTAAACTTGCAATTTCAGCAATGTAAGAATTTTTTTTTGATCTTCCTAAATCTCTTAAAAGTTTTGCTCTATTGAAGAAATTTCTATTATCAGTTAATAATACTCCTCCCTCACCAGATGTGATTGTCTTAGTTCTATGGAAACTATGAAAACTTATATCTCCAAACTTTCCTGCTTTAACCCCCTTAAGCTTTGATCCAAGAGCTTCAGCTGCGTCTTCTAAAAAAAAAATTTTTTTCTTTTTACAAATTAATTTAATTTTTCTCAGGTCAGGCATATTACCAAATAAATCGACACAAATTACCGCTTTAGTTTTATTATTTATTTTTTGCTTAAGTAATTTAATATCAATGCACCAATTACTTTTATCCACATCTAAAAAAATTGGAGTTGCACCACATTCAACCACTGGACTCACTGTTGCTGTCCATGTGCAATCAGGCACAATTACTTCGTCACCTTTACCTATTTTTAAAGTTTTAAGTGCTAGATAAATCGCCAAGGTGCAGTTAGGCGTCATTAAACAAAATTTTCTGTTATGGTAAGAAGCAAATTCTTTCTCAAATTTTTCAACATAATTATAATTATCCCAACCATTTTCCATCATGTCATTTATTATATTTTTTTCTAAATTAGTAACACTTGGACCTGCAGCTAAAAATTTTTTTTTAATTTTTTTATTTATGCCTAAAACTTTATTTAACTTTTCAATATTTACTGAGCTATCTTTTGGAAAATATCCAACATTTTTTATGCTTGTGGGTTTTACTTTAGGATTACTTTTTTTTGCAAAATTAAAAATTGTATCAATATTATCTGAACCTATATTTAAAATTCCTTTTTGATCTAAAATTTTTGGAAGAATTTTAATCACCTCGTCTGAATAAATAAAATTTGCTTTAGCGTCAGAAAAAGCCTTTTTGTGTACAAAAGGATATTCAGTCATTGCAAGTCTTAGAATAAGGGAGTTTTTATATAACATAACACTTGCCTCGCCACCAAGTTTTGACCAGGCATAATTGTTTATAGGATTTAAATTATCAATTTCTTTATAATTTCCTTTGGAACCAGGGTAGACGTAGGCAGTTGAAAAATAAATTAATTTAATATTTTTTTCAGCGCATTTTTTTACAATATTGCATGTTCCTACAATATTTGTATCAATACTTAGACCAATATTTTTTTCGTGAATATCCATAGGCCTTGATAAAGATGCTAAATGTATTAAATAATTTGGTTTGTATTTCTTTATACATCTATCTATTGATCTAATATCAAGTATATCTAGTTCTTCTCTATCAGTATAAATTATATTTTTACCCTTAAACTTTTTTTTTAAGGAAATAGCAAATCTGCTGCCACCACCAGTTATTAGAACTTTTTTTAATTGAGATGAGAAAACCATTTGCAATTTCTTCTATATCTTTCTTTCTTTAGAATTTCTTTTTTATGATTCCAGGCAAACAAAAAAATATTTTTATACTTAGATTTTTTAAAATACTTGTAATCCACTATTGGAATATGCATTCCTGGCGAAAATTTGTTTATTTTATCACGAGTAGTATCAAAAATAACATCTATAATTTTAGGTCCAATATTACAGTAATTTAAAATTGTTGTACTTTTTGAAGTAGCTCCATATCCACAAATTTTTTGATTTTTCTTTTTCATACCTATAAGTTTATTAATTAGTTTCTTTTTTGAATTTTCTACATTTTTTTTAAATCTGTAACATCCTTTTATATTATTTATATTTTCTTTTTTTTCTCTATAAAGTATTTTTTTTAATCTACTAGATGTTTCTCCCTCTCTTCCAACAATATATCTCATTGATCCTCCATGGGTATTTTGAGGAATAGCATCAATTAAAGTCATTTCATAATTTTTATATATTTTTTGTATTGAACTAGCTGAAAACATATAAATATGTTCATCATAAATTTGATCATAGGAAGTTTTTCTATACATTGAACCGAGGTACGGCTCCTCAAAAATAAATAAACCATTCTTACTTAAAATTTTTTTTATATTTTTTATAAGTCTATTTTGATTTGGTATATGACAGATAACATTGGAACCAACAATTACGTCAAATTTTATTTTTTTTTTAATAAAATTTTTTAAAGAATTGTTATCAAAAAACCTGTTCATACTGTTGATTTTGTTTTTAATTGCAACTTTATGTACACTGCTAGAGGGTTCTATACCTACATGATAATGATTTTTGAAATTTTTCAGAAAAGTGCCATCATTTGATCCTATTTCCAATATTTTGAAATCTTTATCCATTTTAAATTTTTTTTTTATCCAATTTGAAAAATTTTTAAAATGATTAATCATAAATTTTGAGCTAGATGTATAAAAAGGGTAATTTTTATTAAACATTTTTTTTGGATTTGGATTTTTTTCAAGCTGAAAAAGACTAAGTTTTTTATTAAAAGCAACTTTTAGTTTAAAAAAATATTCTTTTTTAAATTCATTTTTATTTAAAAAGCCATTTGCAATAGGCATTTTTCCAAAATCTAAAAAAACTTTGCAAGGAGATTTATCAATTCTACATTTCATTTTTTAAAAATTGTGTAATAGATTGAATATATTCCTTTTTATCGTATTTATAATCGCATAATGTAAGAAGGATACTTTCCTTAGTTAGAAATTTAAGCTTTATCCAATTTTTTCTTGGTACAAAAAGATATTTATTATTGACCGGGCTCAAGACAAATTTTTTTTTTTCTTTTTTTAGGTTTAAAATAAATACTTCAATTTTACCAGCGACTGGAATTAAAATTTGATTACATTTTTTGTGAGCATGATCTGCTCTAAAATATTTCTTTTTTCCATAAACAAAAAAAAACCTTTTTATATTAAAGTTTTTAAGAGACTTTTTTTTGTAATAGGGTATTAAAGACCCAGTCTTATCAGAATATGTTTTTGATTTTTTAATTTGTATTTTCATTTTTATATAATTTATTTATGTTTATATAATAATTGAAAAAATTTCCTTATTAATTTATTAAATCTATCGAATAAATTTTAAAATTATATCCATTATTTATTATCTTTTTAGTATTTTTAGACTAAAACTACTAAGCCAATTGTTTTTTTGAAAAAATTGTATATAGAAATTAATTTGAATAAATTATGAAAGTAAAATTTACCAATTTATATAAAATTATCCCAAACAAAAAAATAGTTTTATCAAAAATTAAGAATCTTATTAAAAAATCTAAATTTGTTGGTGGAGAAGAAGTGCTAAAATTTGAAAAAAATTTTTCAAATTTTACAGGTGCTAAATATTGTGTAACAGTTGCAAACGGGACTGACGCTCTTGAAATAGCAGTAAAATCTTTAAATTTAAAAAAAAATTCAGAGGTAATTGTTCCTGTAAATACCTGGATTTCAACAGCTGAAGCAGTAGTAAATAACGGATTAAAATTAGTTTTCTGTGATATTAATTTAAATGATTATACAATTTGTGTAAAAGATCTTCAGAAAAAAATAAATAAAAAAACATCTGCAATAATAGCAGTACATTTATATGGTAACCCTGCAGATATTATAAATATTAAAAAAATTATTAAAAATAAAAAAATAAAAATAATTGAGGATTGTGCGCAAGCTCATGGTTCAAGAATAAATAAAAATCATGTAGGAGCATTAGGTGATGTTGGTACATTTAGCTTTTTTCCAGGAAAAAACCTTGGAGGATTTGGTGATGGCGGTGCAATAATTACAAATTCAAAAAAAATTTATGAGTATTCTATGAGAGCAAGATCTCATGGTGCAATAAAAAAATATGATCATAAATTTTCTGGAAGAAATTCTAGATTAGACACAATTCAATCTGCTGTTTTAAATATTAAACTAAAGAATTACAAAAAAGTAATTATGATTAGAAATAAACTTGCAAAAATATATTTTTCAAAATTTCAAAATTTTAACAAGATTAAAACATTTAAAATCAATAAAAAAAATCAATATAGTTTTCATCAATTTGTAATAAGAACAACAAAACGAAATATGTTAAAAAAGTATCTTGCAAAGAATAATATAGATACAATGATTCACTACCCTTATATGCTCAATGAAGTAGATTTTTTTCCAAGAAAAACTTTAAAGAACAGCAAGAATCTGGGTAATAAAATACTTAGCCTTCCAATTTCAGAGGAACATTCAAAAAAGGAGATTGAATTTGTATCAGATAAGGTAATTGATTTTTTTTATAATATTAAATGATTGTATTAATCACAGGAAGCTCTGGTTTTATAGGTTTTCATTTATCAAATTTTTTTTTGAAACGAGGTTATAAGGTTTTAGGTCTTGATAATCATAATGGCTATTATTCAAAAAGAATTAAAAATAAAAGGCTTTTATTTTTGAAAAAAAATAAAAATTTTAATTTTTTTAAAACAAATATTGCCGATCCAGTAAAATTGGAGAAAATTTTTTATAATTACAATCCTGATGTAGTGTATCATTTATCTGGGCAGCCAGGTGTTTTATACTCTCTAAAAAACCCAAAAATCTATAAAATAAATAATTTTATTGCCACAAAAAATATTTGCAAATTGTGTAAAAAATACGAAATAAAAAAATTTTTTTTTGCATCATCGAGTTCAATTTATGGTGATCAAAAAATATTTCCAATTAAAGAAAGCTCAAAACCTTTTCCTAAAAATCCTTACGCAAGAACAAAATTAAATTCAGAAAAAGTTATTCAAAAAATATTTAAAAAAACAAAAATAAGGTATTTAATTTTCAGGTTTTTTACAGTTTATGGACCCCTTGGAAGACCAGATATGTTTATCCATAAATTTTTAAAAGGTATAGAAAAAAATAAAACTATTAGCTTGTTTAATAATGGACTTAATTTTAGAGACTTTACTTATGTAGATGATGTAGTAAAAATTTTATTCTTATTTTTAAAAAAAAATACTAATAAAAAAATAATTAATATTTGCAGGTCCAAGCCCATAAGAACTATAGAGCTGGTAAATATTCTAAAGAAAAATTGTAATAAAAAAAATATAAAAATTAAAATGACAGGTTTTGTAAAGGGTGAAATGCTCAAGACACATGGATCAAATAAAAAATTAAAAAAATACATTGGAAATATGAAATTTACAGATTTAAAAAAAGGCATTAACAAAACAGTAAAAGCATATAATTTGTTTGGAATTTAGGAGTAAATAATTTAACTTAACATTTCATGGCCAAAATAAATCTTAAAAAAATAAAATTCCCAGTAAAAATAAAAATGAAGAAATATTTTGATAAAAGAGGTTTCTTTCAAGAAATTTTTTTAGAAAAAAATTTTAATTTAAAATTAAAATTTACAGCAATTGCAAAATCAAAAAAAAATGTAATTAGAGGTTTGCACTTTCAGCTGAAAGATAAACAAACAAAATTTATTTATGTGATTGATGGAAAAATTTTAGATACAGTCGTTAATTTAAAAAAAAACTCAATGTCCTTTGGTAAAGTTTCAAAATTTATTTTATCTGAAGGCGAGGCGCTCTTTATTCCAAGTCACTTTGCCCATGGCTATGAATGTTTATCAACAAAATGTTCTGTACTATATCACTTGGAAAAGTATAGAAATGCTAAATATGAAAGTGGAATAAGATTTGATGATAAGAAATTAAAAATTAAATGGAAAACAAAAAAACCGATTTTATCTAATAGAGATCAAAATCATATCAGCTTTGAGCAATTTAAAAGAATACACAAAAGTCTTTAATCATTTATCAAAGATTTTATAAATTTAATTGGTTTCTTTAAAATTTTAATTAAGAATAAAAAGTAAACAAATAATATATTTTGATTATTATCAATTCTTATT
>CEQL01031352.1_pt1 | contig 12905 bp, 22 predicted proteins | sample 356281 | NCBI WGS metagenome assembly CEQL01 (sample SAMEA2621203, study PRJEB7988) | marine metagenome | biome: marine biome (ENVO:00000447); feature: surface water layer (ENVO:00002042); material: "saline water (ENVO:00002010), including plankton (ENVO:xxxxxxxx)" | depth 5 m
TATCAAGATTCAAGCGAATAAAGAACTTGATGGATACAAGCTAACCAAGCAAGGCAAAAAAGGTGATGCGCCCGTGTTCAATCGTCCAAATGATACTGTAACTTGGTATAACTTCGACGAAGTGAACCAAGCCGTTTCTACTTTTGACCTTGTGCAGATTGTTTCTACTTTACGCAAGAAGTATGACAACGCGAAAGAAAACGATAATAAGCGAGTCATTAATACTGTTAAATCTGAAAAGATACTGAAACAAATTGACTCGTTACTTTTGGAAATCAACCCGCAACAATCTTAACTTTTTAACTTTTGGAATCACTGTCAATCTATAAGCATTGTTTCTGAATGCTTAACCTACTGATATACCTAGATTTTTCTACTTGGGGATAGGTCTATCTTTTTCCTGGATAGTCTTAACTTTAGGGATAGGTGTATCTTTTTTCTGGATAGTCTTAGCCCTTGGGATAGGTCTATCTAAAATTCACCAAAACTATAATTGTGAGGTTTCAACCTATGACTAGACGACAATTAAAAGCGAAAGCAAGGCGTAGAAGAGTAGAAGCAAAACTAGCCACTAAGCGCTTCAACAATCGAATGAAAGTAAAAGCTGAATGGGAGGAAAAAAATCAATAACCTGTAAGCAATAGACTTACCCCCCTAACAATGGGGGTGGGTTTATATGTGCCTATCAATAATGGTGGGCACTTATAAACTTATAACCAACTGGAGGTTTAATCTATGCAAGAATCAGAATTAGATTTATCAGAGTTAGACGAAATTCTAGACCAATGGAAAAAAGATAAGGAAGCTGCCCTTGCCTGTGTAAAGGAAGCGAAAGAAGAGCTGAAGAAGCTGCAAGCAAGGCTTGATAAATTAAAACCAATTATGGAGGAGATCTAAACTATGGGTATAGCTTTAATCTTATGTTTGAGCATATCTGTCATCACCACCATTATCAGCACAGCTCTCTACACATCACCCAAAATAATGACGAGACTGATCTATGAACGACATAGAGAAGTAATACTTTGTCTGTTTTTCATACCACTATACATAGCCATAGGGATAGCTGGATGGTTGGTATATGTGGACATTTGGGGAAGTTAAATCACCACAAAGGAATCCTGAGTACGATACAAAAAGGCTCTTAAAACACACACAAAGGAATCCTGAGTACGATACAAAAAGGCTCACCGTCCTAGGCATGACGCTAACCAGCAATGTGTACAAAGACGCTACACTGCGTTCCACATTGTTAAACTGCCTACCATTTTAATTCACGAAACTTCCATTATCTTTGCAGACTTTGGGAGTAATCTATCTATCATTCTTAACAAGGTAACACAATATGAAATTAATCATTGTTCGATTTTTAAATGAAACAGCAACAAGAAAAAACAGATACAAAGCCACTAGTTTTAATCTTGGATCTGTAACCATTAATGAAGATGAAGAGCTGGGCTGGGGCGATAACGTCGTGAAGGCTGCTAGAGCTTTAGTCGATAAAGCGTATGACACAGGTTATAAACCTAGGGTGGTTGAAGAGATTGCACAATTACCGAACACATGGGACGTGGCAGTGCGTCTTGATTTTTCTTAACTATAGAAGGTAACACAACTATGAATAAAACAACTCAGAAAAGCTTGGACACTATAGAACTATGCTATCAGAAAGCTCAGTTTCTAGAGAAAGAACACCTATTAGATTACATAGAAAAAGATCTGACAAGGATTGCTAGGGACTTTGAGGAATATATTAACGATACCCTTAGTGATCTACGTTACGATGCTAACAGCACTGACCTCTCAGTAGGTCAAGACTATAGGTATACAGCTGAAGTTCTTGAAAAATACCATGATAATTTTGGAGGGTAAGCATGAAATTTGACACTAAAGTAACTTTTAGCGTAGCAGACTTAAAAGCACTAGGTAATCCACTGCTCCTTTTCACCTCTATAGAGAGCAATGCATCTTTTGAGGGTGAGATATCTTGGGACTATGAAGCTGATGAGGAGGGCTTACATGGCTTGCACTGGTATGCCTACAGGCTAGACGATTCAGATCGTCCTAACGAGTGGATACCAATACATGTTGCTAAACGATCCGTTGATATTCTAGGTTATCAAGTAGCTGAATTGTATGACCAAGCAAGGGATCATTTACAAGAACTAGCAGGAGATTTGTAACGATGACATATCCAAAACAAGTTGTACTAATCATCAATCACTCAAAGGAAGATCGCCAGATTAAACGAATCACCTTTCAAACATTGGAGGAGCACAGAGAATACATCCAAAATTTGGATACTAATCAACAACTTATAGAGGATGAGGAGGATGAACCACTATCACCCTCTCAGCTATTGCGTAACGTGTTCAGTGACATAGGACAATCATACAAGGATTTCAACTCTAAAAACTAAACCAACAAAGGAACAACAAAGCTATGAATAAAAATGGCTATATCTTATATCAAGGCCCATCAGTATTAGATGGTGTAGAAATTGTAGTAGTCGCTACTGGCTTCAGTACAAAAAGTCAGAACTCTAAAACAGGTAATATGATTCAGACTACTATCCTACTGTCCGAAGTATCCCCTGTTACAGCATCACAATCAGGACTAGATGTATCTATCTGTGGTGATTGTCCTCACAGAGGAGTAATGACTGCTACAGGTTTAAAAGGCAGGACATGTTATGTAAACCTGGGGCAAAGTCCTCGACAGATATATGAGTGTTTTAAGCGTGGTAACTATGCTCCCTTTCCCTATGGTACAGGTCTACTAGAAGGTAAAAAGGTACGCTTTGGTACTTATGGTGATCCTGCTGCTGTACCTATAGAAATCTGGGATAAGGTAAGTGCTGAGTGTTTATCTAATACAGGGTACACACATCAATGGCAGAAGCATCCAGAGTATCTGAAGTATTGCATGGCTTCAGTAGATAGTGAGCAGCAAGCCTTACAAGTGACAGCTCTAGGTAGAAGATACTTCAGAGTAGTGACAGATACTAATGATCCTGTCATTGGTAAAGAAATTACATGCCCTGCTAGTCTAGAAGCAGGTAAGAAACTTAACTGTGCTACCTGTATGGCATGTTCAGGAGGTGTGAATCGTAAGTCAAGCATTCGCATCAACATACATGGGGCATCTGCCTCTACTAATAACATTAACAATCTAATAGCTAGAGTAGCTTAAGGGAAACACTATGAAAAACTTTCACTTAGATAAATTCAAATGGTACAAGGGCGAGAAAGACTTAGCACCATGTCCTCACAATCCCAACACTCAATTGCACGTCATGTACAGAGCATTGTACGAGTGTAGTAAGTCTCATAGTGGGACAGTAAAAGACGTAGTGTTTATGCTGGCTTGCATCGAAGCCAGTGGTGAAATGCCTGAAGGCATACGCCCTATCAAGCTTAATAAACATGGTAGTAGTCACGCTGACATTACCAAGCGTTTACGTGACCTTCTCTATCGTGGCTATGTGCGCCAGGTAAATCCCGTTAACTGGAATGACAATCAGTTTGTTAATTCCTATCCTAAAAAACCTCACAAATATTTTCACCATCAACTGTTAGAAAAAGTTGTGTGGAGGATCGCTACGCGAGAGGAGTACAAGGAAGTTAATGCCATCTATGAGGCACAACGATGGCAACAACAAAATAAATCAAAAAAAGTTAGTAATGTAACTAAAAACACAAAAGCTTTTACTGATCATGTAGCAGATATTTTTCCTTTGGATCAGGGGAAACCTCAATTATCTCAACAAAACTATGTGCCAGAATCAAAAGCTGCTTTGAAAGCCCAGGCTATCGCAGAAGTAAAAGCAGAGATGAAAGAATCTCAAATTAGAATATTGAAACATGCGTTAAGTTTTGGAGCAGGTGCTGCGATAACTTTCATACTAACACTATTAGGGAGAATGCTATGACAAAAATAATAAAAGGAGACTTTCCTTTTGATGAAATCAGAAAAGAATCTGGAGATTTCTTTAGTAATATCAAGGAGATGGAAGACTTAGGATTCACTGAGAATCAGATGTGGTCAGTTGTATGTACTGACTTCTATGATGGCTCTATCTACAGTTATGGGCCAAGAGATCACTGGATAAACCTACTAGGATATGTAGCCACTAAGGAAGAGCATGATGGTGCTACTTATTACGAGGAGTTCATTGAGTTAGACGATGAAGACATAGACCCACCTGATTGGTCTGAAGGGGCTGTCGATCCTGACAGTAAATATTCTGATTATAGGGAGTAACTAATATGGATAAAAAATTCCAGCAAGTAACAATTATCATTGCATCTGATGATCTTGGAGGAAAATTATCACCACTAGATATCTTATGCGATTTGATAGTGGATACAACTGATGTAGATCTTATATCAATAACAGATACAAAGGATATGCAGCTAGTTGTAAAGGAGGATTAACTATGGATAGACCACGTAAGATCGTCTGTGTGATGCAAACATCTGAGGGTATACCATTCCTTGTGCCACTGACAATCAGTGTCCAGGGTAATCTGGTGGAGTCTCAGACGAATTACACTGCTTATCGTCAAGATGTGGAAGATTCTTTGACTATCTATGGTATGAAAAACAACAAGATGTTTCATAACATAGAACCAATTATTACTCTACTAGCTGAGGGTAGCCTAGAACAAATTACCTATCACAAAGTAGACCTAATCGAGTATCCTTAACTTCGTTAGCCTTGTGAAACCAAGGTGAGTAGGGACATCTTCAAACATAATGCATATAAGTAAGGCTAACTAGGGCATTAGCCCCTGTTTCATAGCTTATAATTATGTTAATCCCTACATTATGTCTCCATAATCTACAGAATTCTTCCACTTTTAGTGATAAAGGTGAAGATAATATGGAAACTAGCTTACACCTGTACTTTACTAGACTTCAATGTGTACAATAGTTTACATATTTTAAATGTGCAGTAATTTTTATTTTTACTGTTTTAATTAAACAAAAGAAAAACAAAGGAAAACAAATGAACAATAATATACATGTTTTAAACTCACCTAGAATAAACGCCAGAAACCATATAGAGAGTTTAGGTAGTCTACCTGATACTGTTCCTGTCTATGGTGAAGCACCTGTCTTGTACGAAACTGGTTTTCTACTAGAGTGTTCAAATACCAAAAGAGTTATCTACAACCAACAAAATAATAAATTAATTAATGTTGTTGGTAGTAAATACAAACTAGAATATCAACCTACAGAATGTATCAACATTGTTGAGGAGATGTTGGTTAATTCTGGTCTTGATCTCACTGGTATTACTAGACGTTATTCTGAATCACATGATGGTGGACGTTACTTAACTTCTTATGATCTTCCTGCTCATGCTTTTGACATGGGTAATGGTGAAGAGAATATCCCTCAAATCTTACATAGGAATAGTTATGATGGTTCCTGGCCTTTTACCATTGAGGCAGGGGTAATCAGAATGGCTTGCACTAATGGTCAAGTATTGCTAGATCGTTGGGCTACCTATACAGCCAAGCATACTATGAGTTTAAATCCTGTGCATGGTGCAACTAAGATCGCTAAGTGCATCTCTACATTAGATCGAGAGAAAGAGAGATGGGCAGCCTGGAAGCAGCAAGCCATAAGTGACATGGAAGCGTTCAAGATATTCGCTAAGGCTGCTAAGTTTAAAGTAGATCCTTCCATGAGTTTACAAGAGATATTTAGCTCTAAGACTTGGCTAAATGGTAGAACTAAAGATATTAAATTCTTGTGGAATCAATACATCAACAAAGAAGTCCCTGCGTTGGGAGCTAACGAGTGGGCTGTTTACAATGCTATGACTCATTGGAGCACCCATGCTGAAGGGAACACTAAGAGTAGCATTAAAAATATTGCCTCTACTCGCATTGACAGGCGAGAGAGTATCAGGAAAGCCTGTAAGCTCCTGAAAGCTGCTTAATCTGAGGTAATAATCATGTCTTATATTAAAGAGCGTCAGCTCATTGAAGATACTTTTGTCCTCGCATTTTCTACAGGTCTACAAACTGAAGTACCAGATGATGAGGTTATGGAGTCTTTTGTAGATTTTGTAGTAGCAAGACAGAAGTATCAGCAAAGTGTGGATACCAAATTCAAATTTAATGAAAGGTTTATTTACTCTTGCCTTCCTTTATTTATCAATCGATTACAGAAGGAGGCCAAGAGTGGTAAAGCTTACTAAACGAGATTGGGATAGGTTCACGGCTGTGTATGGGGAAGACATGTACAAAGATAAATTGAGATGTAGCGTCATTCCTAGTGAGGATAATGCTGCTTATGTCGAGGTTATCTTTGGGCAAGGAATCAATCATACAGGCTATGATTTAGTAGAACAATTTCAAACACTAAGTAATCAACAAGGAGAACTAGATGTATAACTTAACGAATGTCATTGAGGGTGAAAGCTGGTATGCAAAAGTTTTTGATGCTGTCCCTGATTACAATGAAGCTCAAGCTCCAGGCACAGGACGCTATCAGTGGGAAATCAATGTTGCTGTAGAGCAAGAGGTCTACGATGCCTTCAAGGAAGCTGGATTTAATGCTGGTATGCGTCTGAATACAGGGGGCCATGTTAAAAATGATTATTCTCAGGGTAAGCCTGTAATCACATTCATGCGTTATGCACTATTAAAGGATGGTAGCAATAACTCAGCACCTATTGTTGTTGATAGTGAGCAGCAGCCCTTTACTGATCGCATTGAGAATCGCAGTAAGATAAAGGTGCAATGGTCTGAAGCTACCTATGGCAAAACCACAAAGTACAAAAGACCTATTCTAGAAGTCGTCAAGATTGTTGAACTGGCGAAAAGCTCAGACAGCAATGAGATTACTATCGATGAAGCTTTATTTTAGAAGAATAGGAGAGTACCTGTGAACACATATGAACTAAACAATAAACAATATGATGTAGCCAAGCTGCCACCTGAAGCACAGTCATTGTTTCATCTTTTAGTCTCGACTAAGGGTGAAGCAGAGATACATAAGAAACAACTAACTATACTCACTGAGGCTTACAATGGCTTTGCTACAAAGCTCAATGAGTATGTTAGTGAGGAGGCTCTTGTACAACCAGATCAACAATGAACAACTAAGGAAAACTAATATGAGTGAGAATAATTATAAACTAACACATCAACCCTGTATTGATCCTGATTGTGGTAGTAGTGATGCACTAAGCGTGTTCAAAAATGGCAGTGCTAAGTGCTTTTCCTGCGATAAGATATGGAGTCCTGCTGAATATCAAAGAGCAACTCAAGATCAAGACTATGTACCTATTGGTAAGAGTAGCCCCTCCACTGCCCCTGTAAGTGTAAGGGCATCAGGAGGAGAGCTTCGAGCAATTGAGTCCAGGTGTTTAAGTCTTGCGACTGTTAAGAAGTATAACGTCAGAGTAGTTGTAGATGAGAATGGTAATGATATTAAACATCACTACCCTTACTACAGTGGTGATACTGAAGTTATAAAAATCAGAGATGTTATAGCAAAAAGGAATAATGAATCTGGTGCTTTTCGCTGGACTGATGGTGCAAGTAAAGTAGATTTCTTTGGTAAGCAGCTCTTTGAAAGCAAGCAAAAGTTTGTAACGCTGTTTGAAGGTGAGATTGATACCATGTCTGGTTATCAAATGCTCAACAATGCAAACACTAATTTTGCTGCCATAGGAGTGAAGTCTTCTTCAGAAGCTGAACGTGCTGTAAGAAACAATTTAGAGTACCTATATTCTTTTGACAATGTAGTGTTGTGCTTTGACATGGATGAGTCAGGTAGAAAAGCTACAGAGAAAGTAGCTCGACTCCTCAAGACAGGCAAGACCAAGATCGTTACCTTACCTGCTGAATACAATGACGTTAATGAAATGCTCATGGCAGGTAAACAACAGGAGTTTAAGGATGCTTGGTTTGGTGCAAAAACCTATACACCTAGTGGACTAGTCTCTGTTAGTGATCAAAAAGATCGTTACTTAGATAGACCTAAAAAGCTCTCCATTCCTTTCCCTTGGCAGGGTATGAATAGAAAACTAGAAGGACTTAGACAAGGCGAGATTACTGTAATCACTGCTGGTACAGGGTTAGGTAAGAGTGCAGTGTGTCGAGAGCTACAACATTGGCTACTAAAAACCACTGACGATAACATTGGTGTTGTGATGCTTGAAGAAAGTTACGAGCGCACTATCGATGGCTTGATGTCTATTGAGGCCAATGAAAAGCTATCTCAAGATAGTGTGAGGGAGATTTACAGTAAAGAGCGACTATCTGAATGGCATGATGCTTTGTTTGAAGGAACTAATAAAAACAGAGTATGGGTTTATGAACACTTTGGTGAGAATAATCTCAATGCTATTGCAGATAGAGTTAAGTTCATGTCAGCAGGGTCAGGATGTAAATGGATATTTATTGATCACATCCACATGATCAGTGCATCAGGTGGTGAGAATGAAACTGTAGAGATCAATAAGATCATGCATAAGTTTCGTGACCTATGTGAAGAGCTTAACATCGCTATCATTACTGTGTCGCATCTTAGAAGACTTGATGGTAACAAGGGTCATGAGAATGGAGCTGAGGTTGCTTTGAATCATATGCGAGGCTCTCATGTGATTGCTCAGATTGCTGACTCTGTTATTGCATTAGAAAGAAATCAACAAGCTGAAAATGAGATAGATGCCAGGACTACCAGGCTAAAGGTACTCAAGAATCGTTACACTGGTGAAACAGGTGTGGCAGGGCATATTATCTATGAACCTGTAACAGGTCGTCTGAATGAACTAGACAATGGTGATATTGAGTTAGCAGGTGAGGAGTCTTTACTATGACTAGGTTTGTCTTTGATGTTGAGACTGATGGTGTTAAATACACTAGAATCTGGTGTATTGTAGTGCAGAACGCAGATACTGAAGAGCTGTTTAGCTTTGGCCCTAATGAGCTGCCTGATGCTATCACCTTATTTAACACTGCTGATACTTTGATAGGTCATAACATCCTTACTTTTGATATCCCCTGTGTCAGAAAGATAATGAATGAACCTGACTTTGCAAAAGGCAAAGAGATATTAGATACCTTAGTTCTTTCTCGTCTGTTTAATCCTGATCGCAAGACAGGTCATAAGCTAGGTGATTGGGGAAGAGTCTTACATTTTCCTAAGATAGATTTTAATGACTATTATCGTTATTCAGCACAGATGATGAAATATTGTATTCAAGATGTGAAGTTGAATACTAAGGTCTTCCATGAGCTACGCCTTGAATCTAGAGGCTACAGTAAAAGATGTATTGATCTTGAACATAATGTTGCTGAGATACTAGGTGCTCAAGAAAGACAGGGTTTCTTACTGGACTTTGAGAAAGCTTCCAAGATCCAGGCTGAGTTACAGCGTGACATGATTGCCACTGAGAAGAGTATTAAGGAAACCTTCAAGCCTAAGATCATCACCACAAAACTGTATCCTAAGTTTAAGAAGGATGGCAGCATTGCTAGGAATGCAGTTACAGAGCATGGCGAAGGCACTAGGCTGACTACAGATGAACTAGTAGAGATGAAGCAAACTACTTCAGATTACATTACTAGAACTAAAGTAAAAGAAGTTTTAGTTTCATCCAGGGTACAGCTCATTGAATACTTACAGGAGTTTGGCTGGAAGCCTACTAAGTTTACTGATAAAGGTAGGCCCATGCTTAATGAGAAGGTGTTAGAGACTGTTACTGACATCCCAGAGGCCAAGCTGATCCAACATTACTTTCTCCTAGAGAAACGCATAGGACAGCTTAACTCTTGGATAGAAGAGGCTGACTGCTCTAGCTTCAGGGTACACAGCCATGTCATACATAATGGGACTGTTACAGGACGCATGACTCACAGGAAACCTAATATGGCACAGGTTCCTAGTGTTCATAGTCCTTATGGCAGAGCTTTCAGAGCTTGTTGGCGTGTACCTGACAACTGTAAATTAGTAGGCATTGATGCTTCAGGACTTGAGTTACGCATGTTAGCTCACTACATGGGTGATAAGGACTACACAAATGAAATCATATCAGGAGACATACACACAGCTAACCAACACCTTGCAGGACTTAAATCTAGAGATCAGGCAAAAACATTCATCTATGCACTCTTATACGGGGCAGGAGATGAAAAGCTTGGAAGCGTGGCTGGAGGAAACAAAGACACTGGTGCTCGACTTAGAAAATCTTTCTTCGATAATCTCCCTGCATTTGCGAAGCTTAGAAATCGAGTATCAAGAGCAGTTCAAACAAACAACTACTTGAAAGGACTCGATGGCAGAAAGCTTAATGTGCGTAGCGAACACTCTGCTTTAAATACCTTGTTGCAGAGTGCAGGTGCTATTGTAATGAAAGAGGCACTAGTGATTCTCAATCATAAATTAGAACCTTATGACACGCACTTTGTTGCTAATGTCCATGATGAATGGCAGATAGAAACTGAGGCCAGCATTGCTAATCAAGTAGGTAAGATGGGAGTCCAGGCTATTGCAGAAGCAGGGCAGTCCTTAGAACTACGCTGTCCACTTACTGGCGAATACAACGTAGGTAATAACTGGAGTGAGACTCACTAATATGGATAGTCTAATTATAAAAGATATCTATTCTAAACTAGATAAATTAAATGATGGTGATATTGATTTATCAGAGGAGACTATAGAGAAAACAGGAGAGGCTATTAAAGAAGTAATTAAACAGTGGTCTAGTCCTCAACCTTCTACTAAGTTTACTGTCAGAATGTCTAACATTGGTAAACCTTTACGTCAGCTTTGGTTTGACAGTAAAGAAAGTGGGACAGCTTCTAGAATCCCTCCTCAAACATTCATTAAGTTTTTATATGGTCATCTGTTAGAAGAGATAGTATTAATGTTTGTTAGGATGACTGATCGTAAAGTCAGTGATGAACAGAAAGAAGTTAGTCTAGATGGTGTTAAAGGCCATATTGATTGTAAGATTGATGGTGAAGTAGTTGATATTAAGACTGCTTCTAACTTTGGATTTAAAAAGTTTGCTGACAATTCATTACATGAAAAAGATTCTTTTGGTTATCTAATGCAGCTTGCTGCCTATGAAACTGCTGAAGACTCTTCCAAAGGGGGATTCATTGCTATCAATAAAGAAACAGGAGAACTAACTTCTTATGAGCCAGGAGAGTTAGTTAAACCTAATGCAAGATATAAGATCGAGCAGATTAAACAAGTATTGCAGCAAGATAATCCCCCTGACATATGCTATCCACCAGTGCCTGAAGGCAAATCAGGTAACATGAAACTAGATACTAACTGTGTATACTGTCCACATAAGTACACTTGTTGGCAAGATAGTAATGGAGGTGTAGGACTGAGAGTATTTAAATATGCTAATGGTCTGAAATATTTAACCAGGGTTGCTGTGTTACCTAAAGTAGATGAGGTTGCTTAATGAATGCAAAAAATATGAAAAAGATAAATGCTAAAGTAGAAACTTTCTGTATGGCTCTACTGAAAGAGCAGTTATCAGATGAAGAAGCAGCTAAAGTTACTAAAAATTCTGTTGTAAAAGCAGAGTATGCTACTAATAAATCCTATCATTACGCGATTGCAATGTCCTCTAAGGGCATGAAATCTATTTTAAAAAGAATGCTAAAAACTAAACCTCTTGATGCCATTACACTACAAGATGTAAAAGAATACTGTGCTCAAACAGGTAGGGGCTAAGTGAGAAAAAAAAGAAATAAACGTCCTGCTGATCTTAGAAGATCTAAAGGAGGTTATGACTCTACATTTGAAAGAGTATTACATCAGACAGTGTTACAAGATTGGCAGCATCATGGTGATCCTGTTGATTACGTTATTGAACACAAATATGAACCAGATTTTGTTAAGTGGTTTGGTAAGAAAAAAATTATCATTGAAGCAAAAGGAAGATTCTGGGATCACTCTGAATATATTAAATATGTTTGGATAAGAAAAACTTTACCTCCTAATACTGAATTAGTTTTTGTATTTGCTGATCCCACACTTCCTATGCCTTTTGCTCAAAAAAGAAAGGATGGCTCTAAAAGAAGTCATGCTGAGTGGGCAGATAAGAATAATTTTAAGTGGTATACATCTGATACTTTACCTGAGAACTGGAGAGCATATGAGCAACTTGAAGAAGCGATTGAATGATGTACCCCCTTCTGCATGGGATGAGGCTTATAGCATTACTATTATGAATGATAAACAAACAGAAGATCTCGTTAATTATCCTTTGCACTATAACAAAGGAAACATTGCTTGTATTGAAGCGATGGAAGCTATGCTTACAAAAGAGGAGTGGATAGGTTATCTACGTGGCAATATCTTTAAATACAACTGGCGCTTTAGAGATAAGAATGGTGTAGAAGATCTGCAAAAAGCTAACTGGTATCAAGATAAACTCATAGAAACTTTACATAAAGAGAATGAACATGGGTAGAAAAAATATATCCCAGGAATACATTTATCTGTCTGAAGTGTTACGCGTGGTAGATGGTGACACAGTAGATGTGTTACTTGATTTATCCTTTGGGGTATTTAGGAAAGTAAGAGTTAGAGCTAATGGTATTGATACTCCTGAATCTAGAACACGTAACAAAATGGAAAAGAAACTAGGGTTAGCTGCCAAAGCAAGAATGAAAAAACTATGTGGTAAAAAAGTTTATGTTGAATCTCTTAACAAAGGAAAGCTAGATAAGTATGGCAGACTTCTTGCTAATTTATACACAGAAGAAGAAAACGATAACATATGTCAAATCCTAATCAGAGAAGGTCATGCTGTTAAATATGATGGCACTAAGAAAACCCATGTGTGGGTCTAACATAATCTAATGTAAAGGAGATCAATATGAAAATTTTAAACTGGTTAAAAGAGTTTTT
>CEQL01040061.1_pt1 | contig 12890 bp, 6 predicted proteins | sample 356281 | NCBI WGS metagenome assembly CEQL01 (sample SAMEA2621203, study PRJEB7988) | marine metagenome | biome: marine biome (ENVO:00000447); feature: surface water layer (ENVO:00002042); material: "saline water (ENVO:00002010), including plankton (ENVO:xxxxxxxx)" | depth 5 m
AATTATTACATTCATTCCTACTTACAGTGGTGAAAGCTACAAACTAGGTAGTATGTTAACAATTGTATTGCCTTTCTTAATGATATTATTAAGTCTTCAAACAAAATTAGGAGAGAAATCCAATATCCTATATAAACGTGCCATGGATAAATGGAATGGTAATAGTGCCTTTGAGAATATGGAAGACGAAGATGATGGACAACAGGGTTCAGGAAACCCCCAAGTGCGTCGTCAACAACCTATAGAACAGAAATATGGTAATATGCCTCAAAAAACTAGCGACAGAAAAGAGACTGGATTGCCTGGACCACAGTTACCACCTCCAAGCATGAGTAATAACCACCCATCTACAACCGGAGTTGCCCCTCAACATAGTGCGCAAAATTCAATGGCACCAAATCCTGATCTTGGACCAAATGCTTTAGATGGTGGGTTTGCTGCTTTAGGTAATTTTTCATCCGTAGGAGCTCCTTTTTAATTAACAATAATTTATTTAATATTATTGTTAATTGTTAATAGCATTGACATCTATTTCAACATTATTTTTAAGTGTTTCTTTAATAAAATCGAGATCCCTATCAGCCTCATTTTTTGTTTTACTATCAAACGATATTTTCTTAACAATTTCAATATATTCTGTAGTTTTTTCTGCGCTAGCTTCCCAATTTGGATTCTCCCTTTCCCATTCTTTTATTTTAGTGATTTGTTGTAACGCTACATTATTAATAACACTATTAATTTCTTCATGTTCTTTATCTTGAACCCAACTATTATCATTTTTAATAAAGAAACTTTGGTTTTTGTTTTCACTGTAATGAATTGGACGTTTTTCTTCACCCAATTCTTCCAAATTTTTAATAAATATATTTGCGATTCCTTTTGCAAAACCATTATTTTTGGTATAAAGTAAGTCATCGTGATCTATTTTTAGTTGGTTTTTTAAGAAATAATCAAGGTTCAATGCTCCTTTATAATTTAAATCAAAAAATAAATTAATATTATATTCATTATTAACTGTCATCATATTATTAACAATTTGAGGTGTAGACTGTAATTCGGTTATTTTGTTAAATAATAACTTATTGTTTTTATCTGCTTCTTCTAAAGATTTTAATAATGTTGAATTAATTTCTTCAATTTGTGCTATTTTAGTATCTGTATTTGTTGTTGTTTTTACGTTCCCTTGACATGTTTTTTCATGACGCACTAAACTTTTATAATGTTTATAGTTTTTATTGCATTTTTGACATATATGATGTTCATTATCTTCCTTTTGTGTTGTTAAATCTGTATTTACAAGTTTTCGATGTTTATTTGTAGTAATATGTTTATCATAATCATTTTTACGAAATGTGATATAATTACATGGTAAACATTGATATGTTTGTTTCTGATTTTTTGAATACATCTGATTTATACTAATATAATAAATAATCTTTAAAACAATTAATTAATTAAACGATAATATAGTTATAGATATTTTTTTACTATAATTTTTTAATTTTTTCATTATTCCTAAAGCTTCTTTTTTTTTTAAATTTTAACGCACAAATTTTGTTACCAAAGCTTCTTACCATAATTTTTAGAATATATGAAAAATATGGTTTGAGTTACGCTCTGGCCGTTTTTTTAACAAAAAACGGCAAAAATACGGAAAATGAATTTCGTAAAAAAAAACATTACCAATATTAATAATAAATATTTTTTTTGACATGATATTTTTGAGACTCTTTTGGTCTGGCCGCGTTTTTTCAAGTTTTTTTTTTGGCAAAAAACACCCCAAACCCAAAAATGTGCTAAAAGTCGCACAGATTTTTTGCCATTTTTAAATATTTTTTTTTATTTTTTCAAACCATAATGATTTGGAAATATTTTTTTTATAACGAAAAAAATTGAAAAAAACCGTGCGACTTTTAGCACATTTTTGGTTCCAAAAAGTCGCACAAAAAACGAAAAAGTCGAAATCCAAAAAATTGCGTTTTTTTTTGATTTTTATTTATCAATGATTTTTTTTGAAACGAATTTTCATTTATTATATATATTTTTTTATTAAAAAAATCCTTACTCTTTTGGTAAGGCCGTTTTTTGATCAAAAAAACGGCCACGATTTTCTTCAAAAAATTTTATTATGTAAAATGCTTTATTAAAAAAAAAATATGTAAAAAAACGCCTTACTCTTTTGGTCTGGCCGTTTTTTTACCCCTTTTTTGGATTTACATTTTTTCTCTCTTTTTTTTGAAGAAAATTTTATAATTGCCAAAAAAAGTTCTGAAAAAAACGTGAAAAAAACGGCCAGACCATAAAAGTCTTATAAAAATTAACATAAAAATTTTTTATATTATGAATTATCGTAATAAAAAAAACAGTCGTCAAACACGTCCGTTTTTTGAACAAAAAAACGGCCAGAGCATAAGTAGTAATAAATTTTTTTATAGAATGAAAAATAATGGTTTAAATTATGGTTTAAATATTTTGTGTATTTTATATAAATGGAGGAATTATTGGAAAATGAAGATATGAAAAAAGTATTAGAAGATGCTTTGGGAAATGAAAGTAATGAATCAATTGTCAAGAAAACCAATAAGGAAATAAGTGCTATAAAGAAAAATATATTAAATGAGTTAAATATAGATAGTGACAAACGTAATAAGATATATAATAGTCTTGAGGAATATAGGTATATAGATGATATAAATGAGTTTAAGGAAGGGTCATTTATAAGATGGATAAATTTAAAAAAAATAAATAGTATTGATGAAATAAAATTAAGCAGTGGGGCAGTAATATCAGAGATTAAATTAAAAGGAGATGATATACGCATTGTATGTAAATTGCCATTTGGCAAACGAATGAAATATATGGAAATTTTAGGAGGTTCATGTTTAATATTTCAGAAATTATCGGATCAAGAAAAAATCATTTTATCTGTTTTAGATTATTTAAATAAAGATTAATTCATTTAATGTTATTATAATATATGAGAACATTAAATAATGTGTATGTCTGGGACGTTGATGAAACCCTAGGCTCATTTGGAACACTAGATGGTATAATTCAATTATTTGAAATTTACATAGATAGAAAACTTTCAAAAGAAGAACAATTTTTAATGTTAGATATTTTTCCAGAAGTATTAAGACCAAATATAGTAGAATATTTAAAATTAATAAAAAAAAGTATGAAAACAAATAATCAAAAAATGATAATTTATACAAATAACGTTGGACCTAATAGTTGGGTAGATATGATAAAAAATTACTTAGAATTTAAAGCAAAAAGACAATTATTTGATAAAGTAATTCGGGCTTATAAAATAGACGATACCATTGTAGAAAAAGATAGAACAGATTATAGTAAAAATTATGATGATTTGTTGAGATGTATGAATACAAATAAAATTAACAACGTATGTTTTATAGATGATCAATCACATGATCTTTTTAACTCAGAACATGTTGATGGATTACATATTCCACCATATTATATACAATATGAACCAATAGTAATTAGTAGCAGATTGTTAGATAGTGTATTTAAATATGATATAAAAGACCCAGAAAAATTTATAAATTTTATATTTGTTAATGGTCAACCAAGAAAGTATTTTAATCCTCATGAGATATTATATAGTAGGTTAGATGACGCAATATTATTAAATCATCTAACCTCTTTTGTAAAACGTAATAACAAAAGAAAATTAATGTCGAAAACTAGGAAGATATATTAGTTTAATCACGGTCGCCACGTCGCCCACGGCCACGGCGATCATCGCGCCTGTCGCCACGACGGTCATCACGTCGGTCATTCCCAGCAACAGTCCACTGATTATCGCGGTTGTCCGTGCGAGTCTCACACATGAGCTTGCCACCCAAAACACCAGTTACATTAGAAGCCTGATGCTTGTGTTCACCCTCACTGGTTTCTGTAACATTGAAACTAACATATTCACCTTCAACAAGATATTTATACTGTTCAGCAGCAACTTCTACGTTGCTATGATGAACAAAGACGTCGGTAGGTTCATCTGTTCCTACAGTCGTAATAAAACCAAAACCTTTGCGGCCATTAAACCACTTACAGCGCCCGAGTGTATCACCTACACTAGTCATATACTGTATTATAGGTAGTTTCTTTATATTCATTTCAAATATCCTTTAAAATGAATTACTAATTTAGTTGTCATGTTTATTAAGTATTTGTCGGAAAAGACTGTATTGAGGTTTACTTTCATAATCTATTTTTGTTATTATTTTTAATAAATAAAATATTTTAGATTCATTAGAGTGTGATGTTCCACTTGTATCATTTTTTAGTATTCTCTCTTTAGAAGTAATATATAATTTATTCTTTTCTACCTTATTTGATTCACAAATATTATTCCAAGGAATTTTCCCCATAATTATAAATAGAAAAACATACATTAATGATTCTATGTCGTCTCTTCTAGATGGACTAAACCCCTTATGCATATTTATACTACAGTATTTATAGGAACCAATAATTTCAAGACCAGATTTTAATGGTTTATGTATTTTTGTTCTCTCTTTATTGTTATTATAATATGTAGCTAAGCCAAAATCAATTAGATATATTCTATTATTTTTTATCATAAAATTATCAGGTTTTATATCCCTATGAATTATTCCCTTAGAATGAACAAAATCAATTACATTTAACATATCATTTTTATATTTATTAAATAAGAGAGAATTTTCTTCCTTGTTTTTTGTTACCCTATTTTTTAAAGAAATATCTAGTAACTCTATTACCATTGATTGCAAATTATTTACCAATCCATACCATTTAAATTTTGGTATGTTAGGATGAGAAGAAAGTAATTGTAATATTCTACTTTCATGTAAAACTAAATTCTCTCTACTTGTGTCTTGTTTTAAAGCGAATAATTCATTTGTATATTTATGTTTAGTAACATATACTTTACCAAACATTCCTGAATCTAATAAATATAAAGATTCATAAATATTAGAATTCATATTTAATATAAAAATATAAAATACGTTTATATTAATAATGAGTATTTTAAATTTCAATGAATATACTAAATATACACGTCCATTATCAACACCAATTCAAAAGTATACTGATCCCATAAAAGTAAAAAACTATTACAGGAATATCGTTGATAATAGTAGTGAAAGAAGTAATTATAATTTGGAATATAATTGTTTAGCCAATCAAGATATTGCGTTAGACCTCCTTCATGTTTCAATTTTATATGATAGAGAGATTCGAAATAACAAATTATCCGATATGAGAAATAATTTAAAAATTATTAATGAAGAAGCGTACAGTTTAGAAGAAATTAATAACATAAAAAAAAGTGGTCCATATTTAGAAACTGAAAATGATTTGAGCAAAAATTATTTTTATTTATTTAAAACAAGTAATATTAATCAACCAATTATTAAAAATATAACTGATGGTTTGATATTTTTTTATAATGAAACAACGCCACACGGTTTAAGATTTAATAGTCAATCAGGTATTCATAATATTAAATATAATCAGTTGTATAAATCTGTATTCGAAGTAAATGATACTGTAATATTAAATTATGATGAAACACACTACCAAAATCCAGGAAGAATATATTTAAATCACAATGGAACTGAATACCATCCTGAATGGATTGTTGATATTTCATCCGAACATCCTATAAATGATATAGCAAATAATATTGAATTATATAACAATAATAAATTATGGGATGACGCAAGTGGATGGAATTTTTCATCAAATCGTGTAAATTATCATGATGCTTCAAATAATAACTCTATATTTTATAATAGAAGTCAAAATACAACATGGAGAGTAAAAAAAATACATGGAGGAACAGTATATATTTCATATATTGATAATGGTGTAACATATGTTGGTGGTTTTACTAATATTTATAAAGAAGTCGACGATGAAATAGTTACAAATGATTGTATAATTGATAATGTTTATTGGATAGATGAATATTGTTCTTGGTATTCTGGTAATGGTCATATGAATAATTTTGATTTCAGTTTTAATTCACAAATACCTTTGGTCGATATAATTATTGATAATACAAAATATACACTTCAAAATAGAATATTAACATATGGTGGATATGCTGAATTATTAGATTTGAATAATAATGAAATAGTAGGTTCGTTGGAAAATTTATCTGCTACATCACATAATTTTTATAATTTAGCTCAACGATTCGATAGTACAGCAAATGAAAATCATATTAATGAAATGAAAGATTCTAATTATCTTGAGACATTTTATGATAATTTATATTACGACCATAACTGGTCAAGAACTCAAACCGAAACTCCATCAAATATTAATTATGTAAAAGATAATTTTGAGCATGATGTAAATGACCTTTCATTTAATACATTGTTTACAGAACTAACATCTAGTAATAGTATGTTATATACAGGTTTAACAAATACAACATTTAATAATTATGAAATCAAATATAATCGCGCTAATTTTAATTTTGAATTTCCATACCTTTATCTAAAGATAAAACCAAATGATCCATCATTTACAATTCTCACAGAAGAAATCATAGAAGTGTATGGTCTAAATAATTGGAATAATATTTATTTTAATGATATTAGCAATAGTATTTTAGTAGATGAAACAGCAGACCAAACTAATTATGATTTTGGAAAACATTATTTTAATTTTAATCTTATGGATACATACGTTGACTACTTAGAAAGTAATTATATAGATTCAAGCTACAATAAAAAATTATGTTCTATTAAAGAAATTGGAGCTAATTATGATATAGACGAATATATAATAAGAGGCTATTTTTATGGGCGTATTAATTATGATAACGATGAATATTATGTATTCAAATATAAAGAACCTGCTAATTATGCTATAAGTTCAAATGAAAATATAAATTCTTATAGTCTATACTCCGGAAATGTATATAACAGTAATGTTCCGTATGGTGGTGATAGAAATAGAATGTTAATTGGAATGAAATCAAACTATTATACTTCTGGACATATAGTGATTAATTCAGACTTAAAACATTATTTATTGATACCTTTTAAAATTAAATTTACAAACAATGTATATAAATATCATAAAAATGGAGAATATTTTAAAACCGCATCTATGTCACCTTTAAGTAATGGAACCGGTGTGTTTATGTTAAAAGTTAATATATCAAAAAATGAGAGAATTCATGAAGGACAATCGTATTTACCATACTACGAAATCAAAAAAACAGTAGAAGAAGAGGAAAATTTTTCAATACCAATATCAAATCAACCTGGTTTCTCTCTAAGTATGCCAAATTGGACATATAATGTCCAAACAAACCTACGTCCTATTAAATATTTAATTTCTTATGATAAAACGGTGGGATTAGGAGGAACAAACACTGATAGAACTTTGTATTTGGGTTCTGAAACAGCAGTTTATATACCATTAACTGGAGAAGAAAATGGTTCATGGTCTAGAGGAGTATATATTGATATAAATTATTCAGACGATTTTTTAAATTATGGAAACACATCAAATGGATATAACACACCACAGGAGTATTTACATGCTTTTAATATTTCTCCTATTTCAAATCATTATGGTTCAAAGGTTTATAATTATATTTATATATATGATAATCGCAATACAAAAACCCCAGTATTAACATATCCACTATCAGTAGCAAGAAGTTCAATAGAAATTGTTTCTTTAATTGATTTTAATGATAAAAAAACAAATATAATGAGTAATTTATCAATTAATCGTTTTGGTCTTTTAACAACTATGATAAAAAAAAATACATTAGGTGGGTTTGGAAATTATGTTTTTCCATATTCTATAAAGTCTAAAAATCCCGCAGGCGATGAGTTTGAATCATTTATTAATATTAATTTAATTGCTAGATATCTAATCGAAACAGATAATTTAAAAGGTGGAATTGTTATGTATGATTCAGATGAAAGAAAACGTTTTACTTTGCCATGGATAGTAAATGAATCATCCAGGTTATATAATGAAAATACAAGTATTCAATTACGTGATTTAACATTTCTTATTGAACAATCATCACTTGGTGATATAGTAATAAATCCAAATAATAACATAAATGAAAAAAATATAATCGAATTTAAACCTAATTTAATATATGCCGGAAACGTATCGGACCAACATAGCTCAGATTTTTCCTACAATGATATTATACACTATAAAATATTATATAATGGGAATGAATATACAAATTACTTTAATTCAATAAATATTAATATTTTGAATAGCTATTCAAATCCATTTATTAATAATAAATTAGTAAACATGGATACTTTTTATGAATCAAATGTAAAAGTAAATGTTAATGAACAAATAATAACAGATGAAACATATACTACAATAGATATTGTAGACATTGTAGGACCCTTTTATGGCACAATTACCCATAATACAGAAATTTTTAATAACATTGAAAGTGAATATATTACATACACACCATATGATAATTATGAAGGTGTCGACCATATATTTTTTAAAATAGAATCAACAAATAGCAAAAATGTAACAAATCATAAATCTAAAAACGGCTATATAAAATTTATAGTAAAAAAAAGTTCAGGACAACAAAATATCATTGTCACTGACAATGATGATACTGACGAAAATAACAAATTAGTAGAATGTGTAAGTATTGTAAGTAATATAAATGTTATGTCTACATATTATGGAAACATTTATTTATTAAATAATTCATTTGTATATAACCAGAATATAGTTTACGGACTATATAATGGTTTATATAGAATTAATAACATTCCTATTGATTATCCTCTTGCTATATTAAATCGCAATAAAGAAAATCTTATTACATATTCACGTAAAGATAATTCAACCAGTCCAATATTAATAAAAGTATCAGGAGGTTCATTATCACCTGATATTAGTGGTGATTTTTATACATTTCATGATGAAAATGATAATCAAATATCAATTGCTGATGGAAGTTTCAAATTTATGCGCGGTGTAAGTTATAGTTTTATAGATTATGGTATTGACAAAGATTATCCGTTTAGAATATTTGTAAATAGTGACCAAGTAATTAGTAATTATAATAATGATTATATTGCCGGTAGTGATGTTATTACTCAAAATATAGTAATTGAAAATAACCCCAATATTACATGTTTACTTGAAAATAACAATATTCGAATAATTAATGTTGACGGTAATAAAATAGTTTTTAATAGTTATATTTATGATAATAATGAAATATATGGTTTATTCGAAGGATCATATAATATTTTAAATATTCCAAAATCATTTCCAATTGCTTTGCTTAATAATAATAAACAAACAGCAATAACATATGAACCTTTTGACAATAGTGACAATCCTATTATCATTCGAGTAAGTGGAGGTTCATTATCAAGTGTAAATAATGATAATTATGTATTTATAGATGAAGATGATAGGTCTATTAATTTAGGAGATGGTAGCTTTCGTTTTATGCGTGGTAAAACTTATAGAATACAAGACAATGGTATTAGACGAGAAATACCATTTAGCTTATATGTAAATGGTGAAATTCAAAGAAGTAAAATAGGTAATACTAGTGAAATTAGTACATTACTAATAGATTCAGAAGTAACATGTTTAAATGTAACATCAAATATGACTATTGTAGCAGGTGATAATGGAAATAATTATAGATTTAATGGAGAAATGAATCTTACAACAAGTTTAAATTATGGTTTATATGATGGTCAATATTCAATTATTAATGTTCCAAAAGAACATCCAATTGCTGTTTTAAATAATGGCAAAAAAAATAAAATAACATACGCTGGTATAGTAAATGCTAATAATCCTATTATCATTCGAGTAAGTGGAGGTTCAACTACACCTGATATAAATGGAGATTATTATACATTTACTGACACAAATAACCAATCAATATCTCTTGCTAATGGTAGCTTTCGTTTTATGCGTGGTAAAACATATAAAATACAAGATATAGGTGTAACACAATCCCAACCATTCCGTATGTTTGTAAATGGTAACTTCTTGACAAGTGAACTAGGCAATACAAGTATTAGTACTTACATACCTGACCAAAACATAAGATGTTTAACTACACAAACCCAGACTACTATTGTAAATAGTAATGGTAATAAATACAGGTTTAATAATGATAACACATTTAATAGTGATATAAGTTATGGTGTATTTATAGGGGCATATACATTTAAAAATATTCCAAAAGAACACCCAATCGCAATATTAAATAATGGAAAAAAAAATATTTCAAACGTTTCTCGCGTATCAAATACAAATGACCCTATAATAATAAGGGTTACTGGTGGCTCAACAAGTTCTGCGAATGCGAATGGAGATTATTATACATTTACAGATGAAAACAATCAAACAATATCCTTAGCTGACGGAAGTTTCCGTTTTATGCGTGGTAAAACATATAAAATTCAAGATATAGGTGTATCACAATCCCAACCATTCCGTATGTTTGTGAATGGTGGTTTCTTAACAAGTAATCTCGGTAACTCAAGCATTAGTACTTATACAGTAGATCAAAACATATCTTGTTTAACATCAACAACAAGTATTTCAATTGTAAATAGTAGTGGCAACAAATACCGTTTCAATGGCGATAATACATATGATAGTAATATAAGTTATGGTGTGTATGATGGAACATATACAATTCAAAACATTCCAAAGGAACACCCAATAGCAATATTAAACACAACCAAAACAGGAGATATAACATATTCCCCAGTATCAAACACAAGCAATCCAATTATAATTAACGTAACAGGTGGTTTAACTACTTCTGCGAATGCAAATGGAGACTATTATACATTTACAGATGAAAACAATCAAACTATATCACTAGCTGACGGAAGTTTCCGTTTTATGCGTGGTAAAACTTATAAATTTCAAGATATTGGTATATCACAATCTCAACCATTCCGTATGTTTGTAAATGGTAGTTTCTTAACAAGTGAACTAGGCAATACAAGTATTAGTACTTATGTAACAGACCAAAACATCTCTTGTTTAACAACATCTACACAATTAAATGTAGTTAGTAGCAATGGTAATAAATATCGTTTTAACAACGACAATACATATGACAGTAATATAAGTTACGGTTTATACAATGGAACATATACAATTCAAAATATCCCAAAAGAACATCCAATCGCAATATTAAATAATGGTAAATCTGATGATATAATGTGTTCACCCATAACAAATACAAATGACCCTATAATAATAAGGGTTACTGGTGGTTTAACAACAGCAGATGCGAACGGAGACTATTATACATTTACAGATGAAAACAATCAAACAATATCCTTAGCTGACGGAAGTTTCCGTTTTATGCGCGGTAAAACATATAAAATACAAGATATAGGTGTAACACAAAGCCAACCATTCCGTATTTTCATAAATGGTGATTTCTTAACAAGTAATCTAGGTAACTCAAGCATAAGCACTTATGTAGCAGATCAAAATATATCTTGTTTAACAACATCTACACAATTAAATATAGTTAGTAGCAATGGTAATAAATATCGTTTTAACAATGACAATACATATGATAGTAATATAAGTTATGGTGTGTATGATGGAACATATACAATTCAAAATATCCCAAAGGAACATCCAATCGCAATATTAAACACAACCAAAATAGGTGATATAACATATTCGCCAGTATCAAATACAAATGATCCTATAATAATTAATGTAACAGGTGGTTCAACAACAGTAGATACAAATGGAGATTATTATACTTTCACAGATGAAAACAATCAAACAATATCCTTAGCTGACGGAAGTTTCCGTTTTATGCGTGGTAAAACATATAAAATACAAGATATAGGTGTATCACAATCCCAACCTTTCCGTATCTTCGCAAATGGTGTTTTCTTAACAAGCAATTTAGGTAACTCGAGTATTAGCACAACAGCAGCATCAAATTTGTCATGTGTAACAACTACAACAGATGTAAGTATTGTTAATAGTGGTGGAAATAAATATCGTTTTAATGGCGATAATACGTATGACAGTAATATAAGTTATGGTTTATACAACGGAACGTATACAATTCAAAATATTCCTAAGGAACATCCAATTGCAATATTAAATAGTGGCAATACAGGTAACATAACATATTCACCAACAACAAATACAAATGACCCTATTATCATTCGAGTAAGTGGTGGTTCAACATCATTAAATGCCAATGGAGACTACTATAATTTTACAGATGAAAATAATAATTCAATAAGTATAGGAAATGGTGGTTTTAGATTCATGAGAGGAAAAACATATAGGTTTGTTAATAATGGTATTATGTCAAATCATCCAATAAAAATTACATTAAATGGAGGTTCAAGTTATATTCAAACAGACCTTAATAATATATATACATTACCAGGAAGTACAAGTACAGGTGGTTATTATGGAGGAACAGTAAATGCTAATTACATTGAATTTACAATACCAACAAATCAAACCACTAATTCAGGTAGTATATTTTATATATGTAATATTCACAGTTCAATGAAGAAAAATTTATCTTTATTACATAAAACGGTAAATGAATCTGGAGAATCAGGTAACGGAGATTATGATTTTTATTATGGAACAATAACGTTAAATGTTACAGGAGATTTTGGAAATGTAAGTGTTTATTGTTATAATCACGGATATATGGGCGGAAAAGATTTATTAGAATATACATCAGAATGTTCTGACCCTAACAATAGTAGTAATAATAATTCTAATAACAATGATTATTTCGAGTTTACAGTTCCATCCAACCATAGCACAACAACAGGAGATTTATATTACGATTCCCAGAATGG
>CEQL01145775.1_pt1 | contig 12864 bp, 11 predicted proteins | sample 356281 | NCBI WGS metagenome assembly CEQL01 (sample SAMEA2621203, study PRJEB7988) | marine metagenome | biome: marine biome (ENVO:00000447); feature: surface water layer (ENVO:00002042); material: "saline water (ENVO:00002010), including plankton (ENVO:xxxxxxxx)" | depth 5 m
AACTGTGTTTCAAGAATTGGTTGGTTAAATAGAATGACACAATTTAAGGATAAAGCAGGATCAGATAAAGAAAAAGCTAGTGTTGGATTATACATTTATCCAAATTTGATGGCAGCAGACATACTTCTTTATAAAGCTACTCATGTACCAGTTGGAGCAGATCAAAAACAACATTTAGAACTTTCAAGGGATATTGCTCAAAAATTTAACAAAGATTTTGACTGTGAAAACTTTTTTCCTTTGCCGGAACCTTTGATATCAAAAAAAATCTCCAGGGTTATGAGTTTAAGAGATGGTACAAAAAAAATGAGTAAATCTGAGGACTCAGATTATTCTAGAATAAATTTAAAAGATTCAGCAGATGAAATAAATAAAAAAATTAAGAAAGCAAAATCTGACTCAGAGACAATACCTGGTGATAAAAAATTATTAGAAAAAAAACCTGAAGCACTTAATTTAATGATGATATATTCTGAGTTATCAAAAGAAAATTTAGAAAATATCATTTCGAAAATGGCCGGAAAAGAGTATTCTTTCTTAAAAAATAAACTAACAGAGATACTAGTTAGCGAAATAACACCTGTCGGAAAGGAAATTCAGAAACTGTTAAAAGATAAGTCATATTTAAAAAATATTTTAAAAAAAGGTAGCGAAAAAGCCAATATAATTGCTGAGGAAAACCTAAAAAATATACGTGAAAAAGTTGGTTTGATATAATATAAAACTTAAATGATACAAACTGAAGTTACACCTAATCCGGACTCACTAAAATTCTTATCTGATAAAACTATTTCAGCGATTGGAACAGAGGAATTTCAAAGTAAAAAAAAAAATGAGGTTAAAAACTTATTTATAAAAGAACTCCTAGGCTTCAAAGGAGTTGAGCTGATTTTATTATCAGAAAAATTTTTGTCTGTAAAAAAAACTAAAGAAGTTTCATGGAATGAACTTAAGCCTATGATTATTTCTCATTTAAATGACTATTTTGAAAAAAATAACGATCCAATACTCGCTAAAAAAGAAAAATTTAACCATAATATTAACAATAATGATGATACTGTTAATAAAATTATTGAAGTTTTAGATACTAAAGTTAGACCAGCTGTGGCAAGAGATGGAGGGGATATTAAATTTAAATCATTTGAAAATGGAGTTGTAAAAGTTGAATTACAAGGAAGTTGTTCAGGGTGCCCAAGTTCATTAATGACTTTAAAACAAGGTGTTCAAAATCTTTTGAAGCATTACGTAAAAGAAGTTAATTCGGTAGAGGCAGTATAATGAAAAAAAAATTGAGCTATAGAGATAAGCTAATCGAGTTAGCATACATTTATGATGTAAGAGAAATTAAAGAGTATGAAAAAAATAGAAAAAGCCTTACATCTGGACAGCTAGAACTTATTTTAAAGAAAAATAAAATAATCATTCCAAAGGAATTTAAAGCTAATTTTATTAGAGACAATATCTTTAAGCCAGTAACAAAAATTAAATCTAGCCTAATTGAATATAAGGAAAACAAAATTAAAGACAAAAATAGAGCTATAAGAAAATTAGAAAATTTAAAATTCGATACAAATAGAAAAATTGGAAGAATTTTAAGAGACACATGGAAACACCTTGGTCAGATAGGATTAAATTTTTTAAATATTATTCCAAAGTTAGGCAAGGTGATTTATGAATTCTTTGGAAACTTTTTTGTAGATCTTTTTCATGGAATTTATGATCAAAAATTAGAGCCACAAAAAGCTAAAAAAGTAATAATAGCTATTGCCTCTGTAATTGCCATAGTAACAATTAGTTTTAGCGGTTTAAACTATTTCACGGATAATGATTTAACAAAAAAACCAGAAATTCAAAAAAAAGCTAAAGAAACTAAAGTTCAAAAGGAAATAGAAAAAAAGGAAGTCAAAAAAGAAGTTAAAAAACCTGAAATAAAAAAAGAAACTAAAAAATTAAAAGAAAAACCTAAATTTGAAGTAAAAAGAAAAAATGTTGACGAAGTTATTTTACCAAATTTAAATTTAAAAACTGAAACAGTTTTAAATCTTTTTAAGGATGTTGAATATGACCTAGGAAAAGTACGAATTCAAAAATTAGTTAAACCAATTTATTTTACTCAATTTCCAAGGGACCTCGATGAATTACAAAGCACAAAGCTAAAGAAAGAAACTTTTATAAAAATAGTATTACCATTAATTGTTGCTGAGAATGAAAGGATAATAGAAGATAGAGAAAAACTAATAATTTTATCTAAAAAAAAATTTACCACAGATTTGGAAAAACAATGGCTAAGGCAAAAGTTATTAGAATACAAAGTTAAAAAAGGTGATCTGAGAGAATTGCTTGAGAGAATGGATATAATTCCAACATCGATAGCGTTAGCACAAGCAGCAAAAGAAAGTGGTTGGGGTACATCAAGATTTGCACTTGAAGGAAATGCTATTTTTGGTCAGTGGACATGGAGCGGCCAGGGTATAGCTCCTTTAGACAGAGCAAGTAATAAAAATCACAAAATTTTAAAATTCCCAATTTTACGTGCCTCAGTAAAAGCTTATCAAAACAATCTTAATACACATAAAAGTTATTCTAAATTTCGTCAAAAAAGATCAAGTTTAAGAGAGAAAAAAAAGAAGATCACAGGTTTAGATTTAACAGATACACTTAATAACTATGCTCAGACTGGTTCTGAGTATACAAAAATTTTAAATCAAATTATTAGACAAAATAGATTAACTGATTTTGAGCCAGTAAAATTAGTCAACTCAGTTAAAAAAATAGAGTTAACTTCTTAAATTATTTATCACTCACAACGAATTGAACGCCTAACCAACGCCAAAAACCACTTGGGTCTCTTAGAGAACAATTTATTCTCCCTCTTTCACCAACAAATTTTTCACTAATATCTATTAATAAAGTGCTACTATTGGAAAATTTAATGTCTGACTCTCTCCATTCGTTACCTTCGTTTGAATAACAGTTAAGGGATTTTAGATTTTTTATGTTTTCGTGAAACTCTACTTTAACTTTGGGAGGATTTTTACTCTGTAAAAGATATTTTTCATCAGGATAAATTCTTTTATATTTGAATGGTAAAGTTTTAGTTAAAGAATTAAATCTTTTTATTTCTCCGTATTTTTCATTTATAGGAAATCTTGGTAGTTCAAAAAAATCTTTTGTTTCATCCATTACTCCTGAGTGTTGTCCAAAAGCATAAGTAAATCCAAAAGATTTAACAATTTCTTTAAATGCAATACTATATTCTCCAAATGGATAAGAAAAAAATTTAGAATTTCTTCCTAATTTGCTTTCAAAAATAGAAATTGATTTTTTAATGTCCTCTCTAATTAGTTTATCAGACTCATCTACAAGATATTCGTGTGTATGACTATGGTTTCCTATTTCAACATAATCTTCCTTACTGATTTCTTTTATTTGATCCCATGTCATATAGCCAAATGATCCGATTTCTCGTGTACTTACAAACAAAATAAATGGTATTTTTTTTTCTTTGAGTATTGGCCAAGCATTATTATAGAATGAACTAAAACCATCATCTATCGTTAGAAGTATTTTTCTTTGATTTTTATTATTTTTTAATTCTTTTTCAAAATTTTTGGGATTAACAAAATGAATTTTATTATCTTCGATAATTTCTAAGTGCTTTTTGAAGTCATTAATCTTTATATTTGTAGATGGGTACTTGTTTTCTTCAAACCTATGGTACATTAAAGATATAATTCCAAAATCATCAATATTTTCTAATGAGGTATTAGAATATAAATTGTTATAAAAAAATAAAATCGTTATAAATAAAGTTATGATTGAAGATTTTTTGATTCTTAGTTGCATAGGGAAAAACGACAAAATCGGTTTAAAAATTAATAATAAATTTTATATTCATGATTTAAAGCAAAATTTTAATAATGATCAATTAGTTCTAAACATATTAAATCTTGTCAAAAAATACAAAGTAAAATTTAATAAAAACTTCTCTATACTAGTAAACAATGGCCCAGGGCGCTTTTCTTCTTTAAGGATTTCTCTGGCAGCAGCAAAAGGAATTAAAATAACAAAAAATATAAATTTATTTGGATTCAAAGACTCGGATCTTGGTCAATTTAACCTTGCTAATATTGAACTTTTAATTAAAAAAAAATTAGTGCAAAAAAATTTGATTAATCCAATATATTTAAGTTAAATTGGTTTAAATGAATGCTATTGAACAAAAATGTCAAGAAAGGGGTGTTAGACTCACAGACCAAAGAAAAACTATAGCCAAAGTTTTATCCGAGTCTAAGGAAGTCTATGGTTCTAAAGACCACCCCGATGTTGATGAACTTCATAAAAGAGTTTCTCAAATAGATAAAAAAATAAGTATTGCAACTGTTTACCGAACAGTAAAACTATTTGAGGAGTCTGGGATTCTTGAAAAACATGATTTTAAAGGTGGTAAAGCAAGATATGAACAATCTCCCGAGGAGCATCATGATCACTTAATTGATATCAATAGTGGTGAAATTATAGAATTCGTAGACAAGGATATTGAAAAACTTCAAAATGACGTTGCAAAAAAATTAGGCTATAAATTAGTTGATCATAAACTTGAACTTTATGGTTCAAAAATAAAAAAATAAATTGCAAAAAAAAATTTTTATTAAAACACTTGGATGTCAAATGAATGAGTATGATAGTAATCGTATTCTAGATTTAACAAAGAAGATAAATTATGTTCAAACAACATTACCTGAGGAAGCAAATTGCTATATTTTAAATACTTGTCATATAAGAGAAAAAGCAACCGAAAAAGTTTATCATGATATTGGTAGAGTAAAGAAAAAATTTAGAAATAAACCTAAACCAATAGTACTTGTGGCAGGATGTGTAGCACAAGCAGAAGGTGATATTTTATTAAAAAAAGAAAAATATATAGACGCAGTAATTGGCCCGCAATCGTATCACAAAATAAACGAAATGATTGCAAATTTAGAAAAAAAAATAGAAAAAAAAAATTTTACAGAATTTGATGTAATTGAAAAATTTGACAGTTTAAACTCATTAAAAAATTCCAGTAATAAAATCTCTTCTTTTTTGACTATTCAGGAAGGTTGTGACAAATTCTGTAAATTTTGCGTTGTTCCATATACACGTGGAGCAGAGTACTCTAGATCTGTAAGAGAGATTATTATTGAGGCAAATCAATTAGTAAAAAATGGAGCACAAGAAATTACTTTACTTGGCCAGAATGTTAACGCTTATAATTATAAAAAAAAAAGACTTTCTGATTTAATCTTTGAAATATCTGAAATTAAAAATCTAAAAAGAATAAGGTATACTACATCTCACCCAAAAGATTTTACAGATGATTTAATTCAAGTTCACAAAGATTGTTATAAGTTGATGCCTCTAGTTCATCTACCTATTCAAAGTGGATCAAATAAAGTACTAGAGTTAATGAATAGAAAGCATAACATTAGAGAGTATTTGGAAATAATAGAAAAATTAAAAAATATCAAACCAGAAATTAAATTTTCAAGTGATTTCATCATAGGATATCCGGGAGAAACAATAAATGATTTTAAGCAAACTTTAGAATTAATGAAAAAAGTCAAATTTATTAATTCCTACTCTTTTATTTTTAGTGCTAGACCAGGCACACCTGCATTTAATAAAGATAAAATAAATCAAGAAGAAGCAAAAGATAGATTAACCAAATTTCAAAATCTTGCAGACGAAGTAAAAATTCAGTATAGAAAAAATCTGATAAACAAATTATCAACAGTATTATTTGAAAATAAAGTTAAAAATCAAAATAAGTATTTTGGAAGAGATGAATTTTATAATTCTGTAATTGTTGAAAGTAATGAAAATTTAATTGGAAAAATTAAAAATATTAAAATTTTAGATGGAAACAAAAATACTTTATTCGGAGAAGTTAAATCAAAAATTGAAAAGAAAATTTGTGCAGCTTAAATAAATGTCAGAAATCAGCAAAATAGACCAAAATTTAATTATAAAAAAAATAGATAACAACACTGTAAATATTTCAATTAATAATAACGAAATGTTGATGGCAGTTGTAGGCCAATTTGATCAAAACTTAAAAAATTTATCAAAACTAACTAACACCGAGGTTTACTTCAGAGGCAATTCTATCACTTGTAAAGCAAATAATGAAAAATTATCTTTATTTTGTGAGGCAATAAAGTTTTTGATAAATAAATATTTATTAACGAACATTATCGAAAAAGAGGATATAGTTTTATCCGTGAAAAAAAATTTAGAATTAAAAGAGTCTAATGTAGAGTCATTTAAACAATTAATTAAAACTCCAAAAAAATCTGTAATAGCAAGATCAGAAAAACAGTCTGAATACATTAAAGCCCTAAAAGAAAATGACATTATAATGTCCCTTGGCCCTGCTGGAACAGGAAAAAGTTTTTTAGCTGTTTCAGTTGCAATCACTCTATTGATGGAAAAAAAAATAGATCGGGTAATATTATCCAGACCTGCGGTAGAGGCTGGAGAAAAATTAGGTTTTCTTCCTGGAGATATGAAGGAAAAAGTAGATCCATATCTAAGACCACTATACGATGCGCTATACGAATTATTTGGAACTGATAAAATTGATAAAAAAATCGAAAGTGGAGAAATTGAAATTGCACCTTTAGCTTTTATGAGAGGAAGAACACTTAAAAATTGCTTTGCAATTTTAGATGAGGCACAAAATGCCACTGAAACACAAATTAAAATGTTTTTAACAAGAATAGGAGAAAACTCTAAATTAGTGGTAAATGGAGACCCGAGCCAGGTTGATTTGATAAATAAAGATCATTCTGGATTAATAAGATCTAGAAAAATTCTTAAAAATATAAAAGAAATTAAAGTTATCGAATTTGATCATAATGATGTTGTGAGACACCCACTTGTTACAAAAATTATTAGGGCTTATCAAAATAAAAGCACTGATGATAAAAGTTAATGTAATCACAAAAAATTATGGCTGGAAACGTTACATAAAGGATCCCAACAATTACATTGATAAAAAAATTAAAAAGTTAAATTTAAATATTAAAAAATTTTCAAAAACTAATATACTTTGTACTTTACTGCTTTCGGATAACAAACAGATTAGATTTCTTAATAAAAAATTTAGAAAAAAAAATAAGGAAACAGATATTTTATCTTTTCCATTTCAAACTAAAAAAGAACTTAAAAACAAATTAAAAAAAAAAAAGGAAATATACTTAGGAGATATTATCATTAATTTAAATAAGATTGAAAATAAAAAAGTTTTAAAAATGTTTAATGAGGAATTCGATCGATTATGGATACATGGATTAGTTCATCTTTTTGGCCATGACCATAAAAAACAAAAAGATTTTTTTAAAATGAGTAAAGTTGAAAAAAAATATTTCGATTTAATAAATGCTTAAAAAATATTTGGATAATCGTTTTTTAATTTTATATTTAACACCTTTTATTATAGGCTCATTATCTGTTTTATCATTTCAGCCATTTAATTTAACATTTTTAAATTTTATAATTTTTCCTCTTTTTTTTTTTTTAACGGTTTATATTAATAAAAAATCAAAATTTATTTTTAGGAAAAAACCTTATAGAAGAAATTTTTTTATATTTGGATTTTTGTTTGGCTTTGGATTTTATTTATTTGGGATATCTTGGATAACGAATTCTTTAACGTTTGATGAAAATTTTAAGATTTTGATTCCATTTGCGTTGGTGTTGATCCCGTTTTTTTTGAGTTTATTTACAGCTTTGACAATTTTATTTGTAGGACCTTATTTAAAATTTAATTTTGCATCATTAATTATTTTTTCCGGTAGTTTAGCTTTTTCTGACTATTTAAGATCAAAACTGTTAACGGGTTTCCCATGGAATTTGTGGGCTTATAGTACATCTTGGGCGAATGAAATTTTGCAGATTTTAAATATTGTTGGTTTACACACATATAATCTTATTTTAATCACAATATTTACATCACCGATAATTATTCTCTTTAAAACAAACACAAGCCAAAAGGCTATTTTTTTGTTTTTAATTAGTTTATTTATTTTTGCTTTGTTCATATTTGGAAACTACGAAATAAATAAGAATAAAGAAATTAAAGACCAAACACCTGAAAAAATATATGTAAAAATTATTTCACCAAATTTTGAATTAAAATATGGATTAAGTAAAAGTGAAATAGAAAAAAGATTAAAAAATTTAATTAGATATAGTGATCCGACTAAAGATAAAAAAACACTTTTTATTTGGCCGGAAGGAGTTTTTAGTGGGTATAGTTATAATGAAATTTTAATTTTTAAAGAGTTAATTCTTAAAAACTTCTCTGATAAACATTACATCATCTTTGGAACCAATAATTTAGAGCCTTTGTCAGGCCGCTTTTATAACAGTATGTTAATTGTTGATAATGAATTAAAAATAATTCAAAGTTACAACAAAAGAAAACTAGTACCATTTGGAGAATTTTTGCCGTTTGAAAAATTCTTAAATTACTTTGGTTTAAAAAAAATCACCGAAGGTCACGGATCCTATCTAAAAGGCGAGACAGACAATAATTTATCAATCGAGAAATTAAATATTTTACCCTTGATTTGTTATGAGGTTATTTTTACTGATTTAATACAAAGATCTGCATCAGATACAAACTTAATTATCAATATTTCAGAAGATGGATGGTTTGGAAAAACAATAGGACCTGATCAGCATTTTGCTAAATCAATTTTAAGAGCTATAGAAAATAATACTTTTTTCCTTAGATCAACTAATAAGGGAGTGAGCGCTATTATTGATAATAAAGGCAAAGTTATTAAACAATTAAGTAGGAATGAAGCTGGAAATATAGAATTTGAAGTTCCGTTAATAAAATCAAATAAAATTAAAAATGATTTGATCTTTTTTATATTTTTAACTACATATCTCTTTATCTTTTTAATTTTCAGAGAGAAAAATGCAAAATAAATATCTTTTTACAAGTGAGTCAGTTTCAGAGGGGCATCCCGACAAAGTTTGTGATAGAATTTCAGACATGGTTGTTGACTCTTATCTTTCCAAAGACCCGGTATCCAGAGTTGCTTGTGAAACTTTAACAACAACTAATAGAGTTGTTTTAGCAGGAGAAATTAGAGGACCAAAAATTGAAAAAGAAGAAATCATATCTAAAGTACGAGATTGCATTAAAGATATCGGATACGATCAAGAAGGTTTTAGTTGGAAAACTGCAAATATTGAAACTTATCTTCATGAACAATCTGCTGATATTGCAATGGGTGTAGACTCTAAAGATAATAAAGATGAAGGAGCAGGCGATCAGGGAATTATGTTTGGATATGCCTGTAATGAAACAGAAGAATTGATGCCAGCGCCAATCTATTATTCTCATAAAATATTAAGATTAATGGCTGAAGATCGAAAAAAAGGCATGCTAAAAGGTATAGAACCCGACTCTAAAAGCCAAGTGACAATGCTTTATGAAAATGAAAAGCCCAAAAAAGTGACTTCGGTTGTAGTATCGACCCAACATTCCAAAGATTTAAATCAAGATAAAGTCAGAGAACTTATCATTCCTTATATTAAAAAATCTATCCCAGAGAAATATCTAACAGAACTAGTGTCGAAAGAAATTTATATTAATCCAACAGGTCAATTTATAATAGGGGGCCCAGACGGCGACACTGGTTTAACAGGAAGAAAAATTATTGTAGATACTTATGGAGGAGCCTCTCCTCATGGTGGTGGAGCTTTTTCTGGAAAAGATCCAACTAAAGTGGACAGATCTGCAGCCTATGCGTCAAGGTATTTAGCAAAAAATATTGTAGCAGCAGGTTTATCCGAAAAATGTTTAATTCAATTAGCTTATGCCATAGGAGTATCAAAGCCTTTATCAATTTTTATAAAATTAGCGGAAAAAGATAATTCAAAAGTTGAAAGGGTAAAAAAAATAATTCAGGATAATTTTAATCTATCTCCTAGGGGTATAAGGGAAATGTTGGAACTAAATAATCCAATATATGAGGTCACTTCAGCCTATGGTCATTTTGGTAGAAAGCCTACAAATAAGGGTGAATTTACTTGGGAAAAAACAGATAAAGTAGATTTATTTAAGTTGTAATCTTGAAAAAACCATAATTTTCTTCTAAAAACTCTTAAATAATTGAATTTTGCAAAATGGGCTTTAGCCCATTTTTTTTTAGGGACAATATAATGTTGAATAGAGGATTAGATAAACTAGAACTTTTACGAATTGTCGAGGCAGTAGCTAATGAAAAATCGATAGATAAAGAACTCGTTATCGGGTCTATGGAAAGTGCTATTCAAAAAGCAGCTTTGACTAAATTTGGAAATGACAACAACATAGAAGTAATTATAGATAGAGAAAGTGGAGATATTAAAATTCAAAAAGTTCTAGAAATTGTTAAAAAAGTTGAAGACGCAGCAAGAGAAATTACATTAGAAGAAGCTCAAAAAATTAATCCTAATAATAAAGATTTAAAAATTGGTGCAAAGGTTTTTGAAGAGTTACCACAAATTGATTTTGGTCGAATTGCAGCACAAAGTGCTAAACAAGTTATAAGTAGCAGAGTTAGAGAAGCAGAAAAAAATAGGCAGTACGAAGATTTCATTGATAAACAAAGTCAAATATTAAGCGGGATTATTAAAAGGTTAGAATATGGAAATGTGATAGTTGATTTAGGTAAAGCAGAGGGAGTTATAAAAAAAGATGAGCTGATACCTAGAGAAATTCTAAAAACAGGAGATAGAGTAAAAGCATATTGTTACGAAGTCAAAAAAGAATTAAAAGGTCATCAAATATTTTTATCGAGAGCTCATCCGCAGTTTCTAGCAAAATTGTTTTTTCAAGAGGTCCCAGAGATTTATGAAGGCACAATAGAAATTAAATCTGTAGCAAGAGACCCTGGTAGTAGAGCAAAAATCTGCGTTCATTCTCAAGACTCTTCAATTGACCCAGTTGGTGCATGTGTTGGTATGAGAGGTAGTAGAGTTCAAACAATAGTAAATGAATTACATGGTGAAAAAATAGATATTATAAAATGGACAGAAGATTTGCCAACTTTAATTTCAGAATCTTTGTCCCCTGCAGAAATTCAAAGAGTATTAATAGATCAGGACAACAAAAGAATAGATATAATTTTAACTGAAGAAAATTTAAGTAAAGCGATTGGAAGAAGAGGACAAAATGTTAGGTTAGCATCAAAACTGACTAATTATGAAATAGATATACTCACAGATAAAGAGGACTCAGATAGAAGACAAACTGAATTTAAAGAGAGAACTGAGACTCTTATAAAAAATTTAGAAGTTGATGAAACGCTTGGTCAACTTTTAGTATCAGAGGGATTTGTGTCAATTGATGAGATCGCTCAATCAAGTCCAGAGAATATTTCTAAAATTGATGCAATCGATGAAGAGACAGCCAAAGAATTAATAACACGATCTAAAGAGACTTTAGTTAAGGAAAAAGAGGCTGTAGCTCAAAAGTTAAAAGAATTGGGTGTGGAAGAAAAATTAATAAATCTTAAAGGTATGACACAAGGGATGTTGGTTATATTAGGTCAAAAAAATATTAAAAAACTTAATGACTTTGCTGATCTTTCTTCGGATGAATTAATAGGAGGATACGATGAGGTAAAGGGAAAAAAAATTAGAATCGAAGGTTATTTAGAGGAATTTTCTTTGTCAAGGAAAGAAGCTGATGAGTTAATTATGTCTGCTAGAGAGATAGCGTATAACTGATGTTATGGACAAAAATAAAAAAAAAACACTTACAATATCGTCTAATTTAAAAAAGAAAATTGATACTACGTCAATTACAACATCTGGCAAAAAGTCCTTTTCTGTAGAGAAAAAAAAACCTTTTAGAGCTAATAAGCCATTTAATAAGCCGTTAACGTCACCTAACACAAATACGAGTCCTGAAACAAAAAAAAAGAATTTTGCAAGAAAATTTATTGAGCAACAAGCTACAAAAGATTTTATAAAAAAAGACAATAAACCAGCTGGTAAAAGTAAATTAAAGTTAAAAGGTCCAATTGATAAACGTGATTTCAAATTAACGGTTTCACGTGCTTTAAATGTTGAGGAAATCGAGATTAAACAAAGAAGTCTAGCTTCGGTAAAAAGAGCAAGACTAAAAGAGAAAAAAAAGCCAGAGGGTGAAGAAAAGAAAGAATTTAAAAAAGTAATTAGAGAGGTGAAAATTCCTGAACAAATTACCATTCAAGAACTTTCAAATAGAATGGCTGAAAAATCTAGTGATATAATTAAATTTTTATTTAATATGAAGGTTGTTGCTACAATTAATCATAATATTGATAAAGACACAGCTGAATATTTAGTTAAAGAATTTGGTCACAAACCAATTTTAGAGGAAAAACTCTCAATAGAGACGAGTAAATCTAAAGAAAAATTTGGGGGAGAGGTTAAAAATAGACCACCAGTAGTTACAATTATGGGGCACGTGGATCATGGAAAAACATCATTATTAGACTCATTAAGAGATTCAAACATTGTTTCAGGAGAGCATGGAGGAATCACCCAACATATTGGTGCTTATCAAGTGAAAACAGAAGATAATAAGTTAATAACATTTATTGATACACCCGGCCATGCTGCATTCACAGAAATGAGAGCCAGGGGCTCAAAGATTACTGATATTGTAGTTTTGGTTGTTGCTGCTGACGATGGAATTAAACCTCAAACTGTTGAAGCTATAAAACACGCCAAAGCTGCTAAAGTTCCAATTATTGTGGCCATTAACAAATGTGATTTACCTGAAAAAAATATAAGTAAAATAAAAAATGAAATGATGCAATATGAATTAAT
>CEQL01034479.1_pt1 | contig 12841 bp, 10 predicted proteins | sample 356281 | NCBI WGS metagenome assembly CEQL01 (sample SAMEA2621203, study PRJEB7988) | marine metagenome | biome: marine biome (ENVO:00000447); feature: surface water layer (ENVO:00002042); material: "saline water (ENVO:00002010), including plankton (ENVO:xxxxxxxx)" | depth 5 m
TTAAAAAGTAAATTTATATAATAGTGAAATAATCTATGTTGACACGGTTTATATCAAGTTTTAATATATGTTATGATATAATTAAATATATATATACTATATAAATAATAATGAACAATTTTGTAAAAGGTAATAGTTAATATGGTTTTGCCAAGAAGAGAAGATTATACTAACGAGGCTTCAGAAGCATTAGAAAGGGCTCATGCGTGGGCATCTGATATGAGGAATGCTCAACTTGATGCTGAGCACCTAGCTTTAGGAATGCTATCAATTAAAGATGGTATGGCAACTAAGATTTTTGAATTCCTTGGAGTTGATCTCGCAGAAATGAAAAAAGACCTTGAATTTTCATTGAAAAGCCTTCCAACATTGGGTCAGAGACAGTCCTCAACTAGAATGATATACATTGAACCTCGGTTAAAAAAAGTGCTGGATGAAGCCCAAGATGAAAGACAAAGATTAAATGATGATTTCATTGCCATTGAACACCTTTTGAAAGGTTTGTTAGCCCTTGATGATGGAGAAATAGATAGGTTGTTGAAGCTGAATAACATCACCATGGAAAGAATTTACCACGCACTTAAAGAAATAAGAGGAAGCCAAAGAGTTAGTGACCAAGGTGCAGAAAAAAAATACCAAGCATTAGAAAAATATAGTGTTGATCTAACTAAGTTAGCAAGAGCAGGTCAACTTGATCCTGTTGTCGGACGAGACAATGAAATACAAAGAGTAGTTCAAACTCTTACAAGAAGAACTAAGAATAACCCAGTTATTATTGGTGATGCTGGAGTTGGTAAAACAGCTTTAGTTGAAGGTCTAGCACAAAGAATAGTGATTGATGATGTTCCTGAATCATTAAAAAATAGAAAATTATTGAAGTTAGAAATGGCTTCATTATTAGCCGGTGCAAAATTCAGAGGAGAGTTTGAGGAAAGGTTGACAGCTGTAATGGATGAAATTCGAGCTGCATCAGGTGAAATTGTTTTATTTATTGATGAAATACATATTGTTGTTGGTGCTGGTGGTGCCGAAGGTGCTATTGATGCTTCGAATATGATGAAACCTGCTCTTGCAAGAGGTGAAATGAGGTTAATTGGTGCAACAACCCCTGAGGAATACAGAAAATATATTGAATCTGATAAGGCTTTAGAAAGAAGATTTACACCAGTAAATGTAAATGAACCTGACCAAGATATAGCAGTAGAAATGTTAAAGTTTTTAAGGCCAAGATATGAGAAACATCACAAAATTGTGATAACTGATTCTGCACTTGAAGCTTCAGTAAATTTAAGTGCTAGATATATAACAGATAGATTTTTGCCAGATAAAGCTATCGATTTAATTGATGAAGCAGCAGCAAAAGTAAGAATTGATTCAGAAGCATTACCTGATGATATTAAAGATTATGATAGTCAAATAAAAACGTTAATTGATAAAGAAGAAGCAGCTAATGGAAGAAATGATTATGAAGCAGCAACTAAGTTCAAGTCTGAAAGATTAAATTTGCATGAAGAAATGACAAGAAATGATGAAGCTAGTAAAAATAATGATGATCTAACAGTTGACTCAGAAAGCATAGCAACATTAATTTCTGAAAGAACAGATATACCAGTTACAAGGCTTGTAGAGAAAGATAAAGAAAGGTTAATAAATCTGGAAGAGAAACTTCATGAAAGACTAGTTGGGCAAGATGACGCTGTAATCGCATTATCAAATGCTATTAGAAGGCAAAGGTCAGGAGTTAGTGACCCAAAAAGACCAGTAGGAACATTCATTTTTTTAGGTCCTACTGGAGTTGGAAAAACAGAGTTGGCAAGAGCGCTTGCTGAAAGTCTATTTGATGATGAGGATAATTTAGTTCGAATAGATATGTCAGAGTATATGGATAAAGGATCTGCTACAAGGCTTATTGGAGCACCCCCTGGGTATGTTGGTTATGATGATGCAGGACAGTTGACTGAAGCAGTTAGAAAAAGGCCATTTAGAGTAATACTTTTTGATGAAATTGAAAAAGCTCACCCTGATGTAATGAATTTACTTCTACAATTGCTCGACGATGGCAGATTGACTGATGGTCATGGAAGAACAGTAAATTTCAGGAATAGTGTGATAATAATGACTAGTAATTTAGGCTCATCTCATATTGCTAAAGAATCTATTGGTTTCTCTGGAACATCATCTCAAAAAAATTCAAGAAATGTTGCAGTTGAAGAAGCTTTAGTGAATCACTTTAGGCCAGAGTTTCTAAATAGAATTGATGAAACCATAATTTTTGATTCATTATCAGTTAAAGAACTATCAAGTATTGCAGAAATAGTTACAAGTAAATTTATAAATAGAGTAAATAATTTAGGTATTAATATGAAAATAACTAAAAATGGAATTAACTGGTTAGTTGAAAATGGATTTGATAAAGCTTATGGTGCTCGACCCCTAAAAAGAGTAGTTCAAAGAAGCCTTGAAAATGAGTTTGCAAAAAAATTGTTATCTGGGGAATTTAAAGAAGGGGACTCAGTGGTAGTTACATCGAAAAAAAATAACCTTGTAATAAATAAAACCGCTTCAAAATAATAAATTAATACACCATTATGTAGTCTGATATAATTGTTCATCGTGAATGATAATTTATCAAATAGAAGTAAAAATTTTGCCATTTTACTTTGTGCAGGAACAAGCCAAAGAATTGGTAAATTTGATAAGACAATCTCTCAATTCAACGGCAAACCTTTATTCGTACATTCTTTGCAAAAACTTATATCAAATAATTACATTGATGAAGTGGTAGTTGTTGTATCAAAAAAAAATAAAGAAATTATTAAAAATAAATTACCCAAAGAAATAAGAAAAAATATTCAAATTGTTGAAGGTTCAACTGAAAGAATGAGTTCAGTTAAAAATGCAATCAAGTATTTATCTTCATACAATCCAAAAAATATTATTATTCATGATTCAGCAAGACCATTATTTAATCCATACATGATAAATGAAGGAATTAAAGGATTAAAAAAATTTAGTTGCGTTGTCCCTATTATTAAAATTGTAGATACTGTAAAAAAGGTAGATGGTGCAGAATTATCCACAATTGATAGAAGTAATTTATATTATTCACAAACTCCCCAATTTTTTAATTTCAAAAAATTAAGTCAACTCATAATTAAATATGGAGATGATAATAACTATACTGATGAAATTCAGCTTTTTGAAAAAGAAAATATGAAAATAGGAACTATTGATGGAAACTTATTGAATCATAAGATTACTTTCGAAAATGATTTAGTTGCTCTTGACAACCTTAATTATGAATCAAATTTTACTGGCATAGCATCAGATGTTCATGGATTGAAAAAAGGTGAAGTACTGTATTTGGGTGGTGTAAAAATACCATCAAGCAAGGGCTTGCTCGGCCATAGTGATGGTGATGTTGTTCTGCATGCTATTTGTGATGCAATTTTGGGGGCATCTTCAAATGGTGATTTAGGAAAGTATTATCCTTCATCAAATAAAAAATGGAAAAATGCACCTTCAAAATTATTTCTAAAAAATACTTTAGATCTTATAAAAAAAGAAAACAAACAAATAAAAAACATTGATGTTCAGATAATTTTACAAGAACCCAAACTTGTTAAATATCTCGAATCAATTAAAGAAAATATTGGCAAATTATTGAACTTAAACAGTGAAAATATTAATGTAAAGGTCACTTCAACTGATAAGTTGGGGCTGATAGGTTCTGGTGAAGGTATTGGAACTCTATGTGCGGTAAATTTAATTAAGTTATGATTCAAATATACGACTCATATTCAAAAAAATATAAAGAAGTTAATTCAAAATCAATAAATATGTATGTATGTGGAATAACTACGTCTGATTACTGCCATTTAGGTCATGCATTTTCATCTGTATCTTTTGAAATATTAGATAGATTTTTATCTTCTCAAGGATTTGATGTGACTAGAATTCAAAACTTTACTGATGTAGATGACAAAATTATTGCAAAATCATTAGAAGAAGAAATTAGTGCTGAAGATGTATCAAAAAAATATATAAAAGCATTTTTCGATGACATGGATGCTTTAGGTGTTAAAAGAGCAAACCTTTATCCTAAAGCTACAGATGAAATTTCTAATATTATTGAATTTATTAAAAAATTAGAGAAAAAAAATCTTACATATTCAATAAATGGCAGTATTTATTTTAGAGTTAATAAATTTGATAATTATGGAATGCTAAGTTCCAGAGATACTTCTAATTCATTATCCGGAACAAGAGTAAATGATAATTTAAATAAAGAGTCAGATGGAGATTTTGTACTATGGAAGTCTTCTAAACCTGATGAACCTTTTTGGGAATCACCATGGGGTAAAGGTAGACCTGGGTGGCACATAGAATGTAGTTCAATGGTACTAAATACTATAGGTGACACTGTTGATATTCATGGAGGCGGTATAGATTTAATATTTCCCCACCATGAAAATGAAATTGCACAAAGTGAGTCGTTAAATGGGAAAAAGTTTGCAAATATTTGGATGCACAATGGGATGGTTAAGATTCAGGGTGAAAAAATGAGTAAATCTTTGGGCAACCTCATAAAACTTAAAGATGCCATCCAAATTTTTGGCGTCGATTTGCTAAGAATGTGGATACTTTCTTCACATTACAGAAAACCATTGCTTTATGACGAAAAAATAATAAATAGTTTTTCAAAGCCCCTTAAAAGAATAAAAGATGCAAAAAATTTAATGCCAATAACTAGTGAAAAAAAACTTGATTCTAAAAAAGAATTTGATGAATTTAATTTAGCTCTTTCAAATGACTTAAATACTTCTGTGGCGTTATCACAAATTATTTCGCTATCAAAAAAAATCAATAACTCAAAAAATGAATTAGATATTTCATTTGCTCAAAATGATTTAAATAAAATGTTAGAAATTACTGGGTTGTGCCAAAATATTGAAGATGAAAATAACAATAAAAATATATTTATTGACATAGAAGTAGAACAGTTACTAGAAAAAAGAAATAATTACAGGAAAAATAAAGAATTTATTAAGGCAGATGAGATAAGGAATCAGCTTTTGAAAAAAGGCATAGAGATTGTTGACAATGGATTTAATTCAACTTGGAAGAAAGTTTAAAACCTTGCACTTAATACAGCAATAATCACAAAGATTACACTTAGAAAGATTGTTCCTCTAAATAAAACTTTTTCAAATCCTCTTCTAACGCGAAAAGAACTTTCAGCTTGGCCAAAAAGAGCAGTACCACCTCCTCTTACTTGAAGAAGTATTACTGATATTAATGCTAATGAAATAATAATTGATAATACTGTAAACATTATTTTTCTATAATTTTCATAATTTCATTTGATAGTTTATCAGAGTCATGGTGTCCTTTGAAGTTATCATTCATTAAATCTTTTTTTATAACAATTGTATTTAAATCAGAAAGTTCACCCAATTCAACAACTGAACTTGTTGGAAAGTCATCTCCCAATTCATCAAGACGATCATTAACAAGAAAGTAATCAATTTTTAAGTTATTAGTATATTTTTTTATTTCCATGAAATGGTCAGCAGCATTAAATTTATCCGTTTCAGACAACTGGGTAGCTACATTGCATACAAATATTTTTTTTGCACTGCTTTCATGTATAGCTTTAACAATCCCATCTACAAGAAAATTTGGAATAATACTTGTATATAGGGAGCCAGGACCAATAATAATGAAATCAGATTTTTTTATAATTTCTATTGATTTAGGGTTGGAGGAAGCAGTGTTTGGGGTTAAAACTATTTTATTTATTCCTGATAAATTTTTTTGAATGTTAGATTCGCCATGTATGAGCGAACCATCTTTCATTGTTGCTTCTAAATCAATATGATCTAGTGTAGACGGAATTAGGCTCCCTTTTACATTTAATATTCGACAGGATTCTTCAAGAGCAGTTTCAAAATTTCCAGTAAGCTTTTCCATTGCAAGGATGAACAAGTTGCCAAAAGAGTGGCCAGATAATGGGTCATTGCCTTCGAATCTGTGCTGAAACAATTTTTTTAAAAGGGGCTCTGCATCAGATAATGCAACTAAACAGTTCCTAAAGTCTCCCGGAGGTAAAATACCAAACCCTTCTCTTAACCTACCTGAACTACCTCCGTCATCAGTTACTGAAATGATTCCTGAAATGTCTAGATCTTTGTTTCTTAATCCTCGAAATAAGGTCGATAGGCCTGTTCCTCCGCCAATTCCAGTAATCTTATTTTTCATTAAGCTGCCTAATTATTTCTTCCTCAGTATCTGAAGGATTTGCAGTCCCCCTTGATTTTTTCATTACTTGTCCAATTAAAAATCTTACTGCGTTTTCTTTTCCTTTACGATAGTCTTCTATGGCAGAGTTATTATCTTTTAAAACATCATTAACCATATTTACGAGTTCATCTTTATTATCCATAGACTTCAAGCCCATTTTGTCTACTAATTCAATGGGATCTTCATCTGTTGTGTAGATTTTAGCAAGAATCTCTTTGCCAGAATTTTTATTTATTTGATTCTCACTAACCAAATTAATCAATTTACCAAAATTTTTTGATGATAATTTCATTTTTTCTAATTCATAATCCTTTAAGTTATTAGAAACTCCGCTTATCTCTACATTAAGCCAATTTGCAACTAATTTAGGATCCATTTTTTTGAAATTGATGAGGACATCTTCAAAAAAAGTAGTTTTATTTTTATTTGAAATTATTATTCTTGCATCATATTCTGAAATTCCAACTTCATTAACGTAACGTTTAAATTTTTCTTCAGGAAGTTCTGGTAGTTCATTTTTAATTTTTTCAATTGTTTCATTCCTTAATTTTATTACTGGCAAATCAGGTTCGGGAAAATATCTGTAATCATGAGCATCTTCTTTGGACCTTTGAGGTATGCTTTCAGATTTTATATCATCCCATCCCCTTGTTTCTTGAATAATTCTATTTCCTGCTTTAAATTCAGATGTTTGCCTTTCAATTTCATATTCAATGGCTCTTGCAACTGCTTTAATTCTATTCATATTTTTTATTTCAACTTTTTCGTTAAGTACATTTGACCCTTTTTCCCTTATGCTTACATTTGCATCGCACCTAAAGCTTCCTTCTTCCATATTTGCATTTCCAATTCCTAGGTACCTAACAATTGACTGGAGATTTGTTAAATAATTTTCTGCTTCAGTAGCAGACCTAAAGTCCGGCTCTGTTACTACTTCGAGTAATGGCATTCCAGATCTATTTAAATCAACAAGTACTTCACCAGATATTTCATCGTGAATTAATTTAGCAACATCTTCTTCCATATGAACCCTATTTATTCTAATGTCAGTAACTTTATTTTCAATATTTTTCACTTTCATATTACCTTCAATTGCAATTGGGAAATCAAGTTGAGATATTTGATAACCTTTCATTAAATCAGGGTAAACATAATTTTTTCTATCAAATTTAGTAAGATTTGATATTCTGCAATTTAAGGATAGACCAAGTTTTATGGCAGAAACTACTGCCTCATAATTTACTGAAGGCAATGATCCTGGTAGCCCAAGACATATATTGCATACATAGGTATTTGGTTCGACATCTAAATAGTTTGACGCGCATGAACAAAACATCTTTGTGTTAGTATTTAACTGAACGTGAACTTCAAGTCCAATAATAGGTTCAAATGACATAGACTCATTATATATTATCTCTGATATAATTATTATAGTTTAGATAAATTAATAAATAAATTAAAATTCATAAAAGAAGAGTTGCTCAATATGGAAAATAATTCGTTATCAAGAGAATCAAAATTAGAAGACAAAGAATATAAGTGGGGTTTTACAACCGATGTAGAAACTGAGGTTGTGCCTAAAGGTCTCAGTGAAGAAGTAATAAAGCTTATTAGTAAAAAAAAGAAAGAACCCGATTGGTTATTAGATTGGAGACTTAAGGCTTATAAGCATTGGTTGAAACAAGATGAAAAAGAAGGTGAGCCAGAGTGGGCTATGGTTAAATACCCGAAAATAGATTATCAGGACATACACTATTATGCTGCCCCTAACAAGTCTGATGCACCAAAATCATTAGATGAAGTAGATCCAGAGATGCTTGAAGCTTTTGAAAAGTTAGGAATTCCACTAGAAGAAAGAGCACAACTAGCTGGAGTAGCAGTTGATGCTGTTTTTGATAGTGTTTCTGTAGCAACAACATATGAGAAACAGCTTAAGGAACTGGGAATAATCTTTTGCTCATTCAGCGAAGCTGTTCAAAATCACCCAGAGTTAATAAAGAAATATTTAGGAAGCGTAGTTCCTTATTCTGACAATTATTTTGCAAATCTAAATTCAGCCGTTTTTTCAGATGGGTCATTCATTTACATTCCTGAAGGAGTTAGATGCCCTATTGAATTAATGACGTATTTTAGAATAAATACTGCTGATACTGGTCAATTTGAAAGAACATTAATTGTTGCTGATAAAGATTCCTATGTAAGTTATCTTGAAGGTTGTACAGCTCCAATTAGAAAAAGTAGCCAATTGCATGCTGCTGTCGTTGAGCTTGTTGCTCTCGATGGAGCTGAAATTAAATACTCTACTTTGCAAAATTGGTATCCTGGAAACAAAGATGGTGAAGGTGGAGTTTATAACTTTGTTACCAAGAGAGGTAAATGCGGCAATAAATCAAAAATAAGTTGGACTCAGGTAGAAACTGGCTCTGCAATAACATGGAAGTATCCAAGTGTAATTTTGCAAGGCGATGATTCTGTTGGTGAATTTTATTCTGTTGCCCTTACTAATAATCATCAGCAAGCTGATACTGGAACGAAAATGATTCATATTGGTAAAAATTCAAAGAGTACAATTGTTTCTAAAGGTATATCTGCAGGAAAAGGCAATAATACTTACAGAGGTCAGGTAAAAATACTTCCTTCTGCAGAAAACTCTCAAAACTTTACACAATGTGATTCATTGTTAATCGGTGACCAATGTGGCGCAATTACTGTGCCTTATATTGAGGTTAAGAATCCGACAGCTAAATTAGAACATGAAGCCTCTACATCCAAAGTAAGTGATGATCAATTATTTTATTTGATGCAAAGAGGTTTAGACGAAGAAGAAGCACACCACATGATAATTACAGGGTGGAGTAAAGAAGTTTTCAAAGAACTTCCATTTGAATTTGCTGTTGAAGCAGGTCAATTATTGAAAGTAAGCCTGGAGGGATCAGTTGGATAAAATATTAGAAATAAAAAATTTAAATGCTTCAGTAGCAGAAACGGAAGAGAAAATTTTGAATGGATTAAATTTATCTATCGGTAAAGGTGAAACTCATGCAATTATGGGTCCAAATGGTGGAGGAAAGAGTACTCTCGTTAATGTTATTGCTGGCAAAGATTCATATAATGTTGATTCAGGCGAAATTGAATTTTTTTCTGAAGACTTAATTGAAATGGAAGTTGATGAAAGAGCAAAAAAAGGTATTTTTATGGCTTTTCAATACCCTTCAGAAATTCCTGGTGTGAGGCCTTGGCAATTTATTAAAGCATCAGTAGATGCAAAAAGAAAGTTTTTAGGCGAAAAGGAACTTAGTGTTAGAGAATTTTCAAAAATATATGATGAAAATATTAAAATTGTTGGAATGAATGAAGACCTAATGAAAAGGTCATTGAATGAAGGTTTTTCTGGGGGTGAAAAAAAAAGGAATGAAGTATTCCAAATGCTAATGCTTGAACCTCAATTAGCACTACTTGATGAAACTGACTCTGGTTTAGATGTTGACGCTTTAAAATCTGTCGGAGATGTTGTTAATCGGATGAGAAGTGATGAAAGATCTTTTTTAATTGTCACTCACTATCAAAGGCTTCTAGATCATATCAAGCCTGACTTTGTACATGTTTTAGTTAACGGTAAAATTGTTAAATCTGGCGGGTACGAGCTTGTAAAAAAGATTGAAGAAAATGGTTATGAGAGTTTCGTATAATGGAGTACATAAAACATTATGAAAAAAATTTTAGTGACCTATTAAATGTTTCAAATATTGACCATGTAAAGCAAGAAAGCTTTAACTTTTTTTCTAAAAGTGGCTTTCCAATTAAGAAAAAAGGTGATGAAAGGTGGAAATATTTAGACTTAAGGTCGTTAGAAAAAACAATTTATTCTACAGATTATGATAACGATAATTTAAGTATTAATTTTGATAGCATAGGCTTAGATAAATCAAATATAATCTCTGTAATCAATGGTGTGCCAAAATACGAATCACTTGATGGGATTGAAGTAATTCCTAGTGAACTTTACACACCCATTGTAAACTTTGATGAAGATGAATTTCTTTCATTAAATACTTCTTTATCATCAAAGTATTTATTGTTAAAAGTTAATTCAAAATTTAATGGTAAAGTTTTAAATATTGTTTATTTTAGTAATTCAAAAAAAGAGATACTTGAATGCCCAAGAATATATATTGAAGTTGATCAAAATGTTGAGTTAACAGTTAACGAAATTTTCATTAGCAGTGATACGGTTACTTTAAAATTACCTGTTATTGAAATGTTATTGAATGAAAAGTCGAAAGTTTTTCACAATTTAGTTTTTCAGTCATCATTTTCAGAGAATAATTTTAAATTTACTAGAGTGGATCAGAAAGATAGTAGTTTTTACAAATTGACCTCTTTCTCAAATTCATCACTTTTAGCTGCAAATGATGTAAAAGTTTGTTTAAATGGCAAGAACAGTGAATGTGATCTGAAAGGTCTATATTTTACAACATTAAATTCTCAATTTAATACTAATGTTGTGGTAGAACATAATGTTCCTCATACAAGAAGTAATCAATATTTTAAAGGAATTTTAAGCGATAACTCAAGAGCTGTTTTTAGTGGTAAAATATATGTAGAAAGAGATGCACAGAAATCATATGCAGAACAAAAAGATTTGAACTTGGTCATGTCTAAAGGTGCTGAAATTGACACAAAGCCAGGCTTGGAGATTTATGCGGATGATGTAGAGTGTTATCATGGCGCTACAGCAGGCAACGTTGACGAAAGTACACTATTTTACATGATGACAAGAGGCATTGATAAGCAATCTGCAACACAGATGCTTGTAAATGGTTTTGCTACTGAAATTATTAATGAAATAACAGACGAAAAGTTAAGATCATTTGCTCAAAAACAATCTGATGACATACTACCTTCTCTTTCATTTGATTTATGATTAATACAGAAAAAATAAGAAAAGACTTTCCAATATTAAGTGAAAAGGTAAATGGTAACGATCTTATTTACCTTGATAATGCTGCAACTTCACACAAACCTAAAGAAGTTATAAATTCGCTTGTTGAATATTACGAGAAATATAATTCAAATGTTCACAGGGGAGTTCACGCTTTGAGTATAAAAGCTACTGATGAATTTGAAAAAGCAAGAATATCAGTTCAAAAATTTATTAATGCAAAAAATTCCAATGAAATTATCTTTACAAGAAATGCATCTGAATCATTAAATTTAATCGCTTATTCATGGGGAAAAGAAAATATTAAATCTGGAGATGAGATATTTATAACTCCTTTTGAGCACCATTCAAATATTGTTCCTTGGCAAATGCTTTGCAAAGAAAATGAAGCGATTTTGAGATATTTTCCAATTAATAATAATGGGGATATAGATATTGATAAATTCAGTGAAGAGATTTCAAATAAAACAAAAATGGTTTCAATTACCCACATGTCAAATGTTTTAGGAACAGTTTTACCAATAGATAAAATAATAGAATTAGCAAAAAAATTTAATGCAACAACTGTTGTTGATGCATGCCAAAGTGTTCCACATATGCCTGTAGATGTTCAGAAAATAGATAGCGATTTTTTGTGTTTTTCTGGACATAAAATGTTAGGCCCGACAGGTATTGGAGTTCTTCATGGCAAAGAAGATATTTTAAACAGTATGTCACCATTCTTGTATGGTGGCGATATGATTAGTTCAGTTACTTATGAAGATTCTAAATGGAATGATTTGCCTTATAAATTTGAAGCTGGGACACCTAATATAGCAGACTCAATTGGTTTAGGAGTTGCTTGCGAATACCTTAATAATGTTGGCATGGATAATATTTGGGAACATGAAATGGAACTTGGGCAATATGCTGTTGATCAAATCTCTAAACTTAAAAATTTTCAGATTCTTGGCAACAAATCAAAAGAACTTAGAGGAGGAGTTGTATCATTTATTCATGATTCAATTCATCCGCATGATATTGGTAGCCTATTAGATGGATTTGGTATTGCAATCAGGACTGGACATCATTGTGCAATGCCTCTTGTTAGAAGTTATGGAGTTGTAGCTGCATCAAGGGCAAGTTTTTATTTGTATAATAAGAAAGAAGAAATTGATAAGCTCATTGATGGATTAAAAAAAGTTGAGGAATATTTTAAATGAGAGAACTTTCTGATTTCGATGAGATGTATCAAGAAGTAATTATTGATCATTATAAGAATCCAAGAAATAAAGCTAAATTAGATGTTTTCACAAACGAAACTCTGTCTCATAATCCATTTTGTGGCGATGAAATTGAACTTCAGCTATTTATTGACGATGGAGTGATTAGCAAAGTAAGTGTTGATGGAAGGGGTTGCGCTATCAGCCAGTCATCAGGTTCATTGTTAAGTGAAACAATACTTGGAAAAACAATTGACCAGGCAAAAAAAGATAATAATTCTATGAGATTACTACTTAAGGATGAAGATCTTGATGATAATCAGCTTGATAGCCTTGCAGATTCTACTATGATTGAAGGTGTTAAAAAATTCCCAGTTAGAATTAAATGTGCATT
>CEQL01149108.1_pt1 | contig 12808 bp, 7 predicted proteins | sample 356281 | NCBI WGS metagenome assembly CEQL01 (sample SAMEA2621203, study PRJEB7988) | marine metagenome | biome: marine biome (ENVO:00000447); feature: surface water layer (ENVO:00002042); material: "saline water (ENVO:00002010), including plankton (ENVO:xxxxxxxx)" | depth 5 m
TGTCCTGAAGGATGCGTTTATGCGAAAAAGCCTGGATGGCGTTCCGCCTCAGCTCGGAAGATGGTCTTTGTCAACATCCACCAATCTTCATGAAACTCCCGTGGATTTGAAGGTAATGCATAGCAATGAAGATCATTGTGGAACATGTGCGGAATATCTTCTAATTAAGCGAGATGAACTGAACAAACCTCAGCGACGTGGATTCACTACTTCCGCATCCGGGAGAAACAATGGTGACGATGATGATGACGATGATGATAATGATAACAATTATGACGAAGACTACTTTCTTCCTGAGTTAATTCCCCTTTGTAATGATCATCATACTGGAAAACCGGAAGTATTCGAAATGCCAATGACAAATAAAAAGAAACCATTGTTCGTTGGAAAAACTACTTTGTACCCTCATTCTCTTAGTATTAAAAATGGTAGAAAACCTGTTCGCACTGCTGTTCCATGGCCTTTGGCGGTCGACTTTTGTATGGAACGTGTAAACCACAGTAGTGGACACCAAGCACCGGTTTTCACAACAGATTATTAACACATGTGTATACCATAGAGAAATGTATCTATGTTATATACCGCAGCTAGTTATAGTGTAGTCAATCAAAGCAAGTGTAGCATTTTGAGCAATATGTAATGTTTTTTCCTCCGTTGTCTGGATCTAAATCTATGTAATCATGCACAATAGTATGTTTACATTCCGATCGCAATATGCTTTCAGTGCAGACAATTAGGTGGTTTATGTTGTTGATTGCTTGTTTGTATTTTAGTTGACCTGTATTTCTTATAACTAGGGCGTTCTTTTTTTCAGTAAGAACACCTAAAATTGTCCTGTAAGTTCTAATTGTGAAATCGTCTGCGAAATTACACGGTCTATTTTGAGCAATTGCATCATCTATTTTTGATTCTTGATTTTCGTCAGTTTGTGGTTGTTGTGGAATTGTTGCTGTTTCCATTTCAAATTATGTGTAATAAATATGGAGTTTGTCGAGCCAACTTACATATATACTAGTGCAGTGTTTAAGTCGAGTTTCCAAATCGATTTATTTTCAAGCTAGCCGTATTTTTGTATAAAATTGTTTTATCATACTCCATTGATATATCACGATTATAATTGTTTTCGTGATATATCGCAGTTAACTTATAGAATCTTCTACTTCATCAGTATTGTAGTATTTGCAAATAAAAACAGAAAACAGAAAAAACAATAGCGCTCCCGGAAAAGGATCCATGGAATGTATCTGGGGTTGTTTCTAATTTTTATTTCATATTTCTATTTTGTTTTGCTTTGCTTATTTTGGTTTTTACACGTTTATATATACATGCTCATCAAGGATAAGTTAGGGGGTTCACGTTTGATAAGTTTATCTACAATCTCACTGGTGACAGTGTATGGGAACTCTACTTTCAGAGACATTTCCTTCTCGAATAAATTAGTATCGGGTTTCATCAATCTATACAAGTTCAGCTTGGTGTAAATAATTTCAAGACACCTCTTCAGATTTCGCACACCTTGCTCTTTATCGCAATACATTTCTACAATATGTTTGATTGTTTCTTCGGGAATAAGAATGTCCTCTTGAGTGAAGAGAACCTGCTCTTGGATTTTAGGAATAAGATGATTGTTGGAAATAACGATCTTCTCTTTGGGCTCATAGCCTTTTGTTTGAATACGATACATCCTATCGCGAAGAATAGGGTTTACCTTGGACTCGTCATTGTAACTGAAGATGAATAAGCATTTACTCAAATCAAAATCTATCTCCGAAAAGTATTTATCGTGAAACTGGCTGTTTTGGGAAGTATCTGTTAAATGAGTGAGAATGCCCGCGATCTCTTCACCCTTTGGTGTGTCGCTAATCTTGTCTAACTCGTCAAAATATATTACAGGATTCATGCATTTACTATCAAGGAGAATCTGAACGATTTTTCCCCAAACAGAACCCTCGTATGTGTAGGAATGACCCTCGAGGAAACTGCTGTCTGTGGCACCTCCAAGTGCTAGGAAAGCAAACGGTCTGTCGAGAATCTTGGAAATACCCTCTTTGACAAGTGTAGTTTTACCCGTTCCCATGGGACCCTTGATTGCAATTGCCGATCCGATTGCAGCAGGATTAGTAATGAGTTGACCCATCATTTGCATGATTTGCATTTTGGCATCATCTAGACCATACACTGCATCGTCCAATGTTTTTTGTGCGTTTTCCATAAAATCATGACACTTATCTACACCATCTTTGATGGAAATGGGTAAAGTCTTAAATGTATTGAACGGGATTCGCATGAAGGTGTCAACCCAGTTCTTGATCTTGTAGAACTCGCCGCTACCGGGTTCCATGTATCTCAAGGAGTTGAGTTTTTTCAGAGCGATTGATTTGAATATATGAGGGATTTCCGCCTCGAGAAGACTTATCCGATAGGGTGTTTCAATCCGAGATATCTTGTTCACTTCGCGAACTTCCTTGATTATTTTAATTTGTTTATCCTTCTTCAGTTTGGAGAAGAACTCAAAATCATTATTCTGATTTTTATCGCGGAGAAGCTTTTTGAAAATACGTCCGTTTTTATCTTTTTGTTTTTGTTCCTTTTTCTCCTTGAGCTTCTCTGTCTTTTTTAGGTTACTTTCGTAGTGAGACATTCCGATTTCCATAGATTCTTTCAAAAGTTTATCCTTGGTCTTGGTATTGTCTACGAGATCTTTTAACATTTTCATCACCTCTGCAGGTGTTTTCTCATCAGACTTGGAATCAGTTGGTGATGATTCCTCTTCCTTAGATTTCGAAACGGACTTGGAATTGGACTTGGATTCCGATTTTTCCTTCAGTCTCTGGGAATAACGTTTGCCGGTAGAAGATTTCTTTGATGATTTTACTATAGTATTGGAGGCCTCCTCCTCTTCTTCCTCTTCTTCCTCCTCATCTTCCTCGTCATCTTCCTCTTCATCATCTTCTTCGTCACTGTCTTCATCGCTTTCTTCATCAGAAGAATCACTTACACTAGAGACACTTTCGTCTTCGTCCTCTGTTCCATATTCATCCATATCTTCATCAATCCAATCTTCATCGTCATCGTCATACTCCATATCTTCGTCGTAATCTTCTCCTCCAACAGTGAAGATAATATTGAAATTTCCTGAAGACCCTTTTTTGGTGGGAGACGCAAGTGATTTCGAAGACTTAGATTTGGATAGTTTTTCACTACTATCCTTCTTAGACAATTTGGAGAGGTCTTTCTCCTTTTCATCCTTCTTTTTCTTCTTTTTAGACTTATCCTTTTCGTCATCATCATCAACTTCCTCATCGTCGCTGTCGGATGATTCGGATTCTTCATCTTCTTTTTCATCCTCCGTCTCAGTTTCTTTCAAAAGTTTCTTGAGTTTTTCTCCAGCCTCTACCTTCTTTTTGGCGTGTTCAGATGGAAATAGCTTTGCAAGGAATTTTCTATATTCAATAGCGTCCATATCATTTTCGTCATCATCAGATAAAATGGACTCGTCATCGCTTGGACCGTCTTCTGATTTCTTTTTATTTTTTTCGGTTTTCGCACTCTTTTTCGAAGAATACTTTGAGCTTTTCCTATTCTTTTTAGAATCCGTGGGGGCCATGACTTAGCTTATTTATATATACCTCAAATACATTTTCTAAATAGGTTTCAATTTTTATTATAAGTTTTCTAATACTTCTTCTATTAACTGGATCTCTTCATTTTCAACGGGATTTTCGACATCATTTTTCATAGTAGAAAAAACATATCCGTTTTTAATAGCCTCCTTCGTATCTTTGTCTGTAAGCTTGTAGATATGTTGATGGAGAGTCCCGTAGAAATGGAAACTATACCCGATAACAAATAAAGAATATGGAAAAAATGCGATCATAGCATACACATCCCACAATTGCATTGACGCGCAAAGGATGAGACAAATCAGGGAAATAATAGTTCCAAAAAATGGAATGTTGGAGAATCCAATAGATATTTTTATAAACTCGAATGTATTTTTTGTGCTGGTTGCACTGAGAAGAGAACAGATAGTTACAGAAATGACAATGCTGAAAATAGAGGAAATAATTCCAAAACTTCGAATGGGTTCATAGAAATGAATTAAATAAATCCAATGTGAACTGTTTGGCCACTGAAGTTCAATAAGAGCAGCACAACATAATGCAGATAAGATTGTGAGAACCTCATACATTTTTGTGGCTTTATTATTTAATTCTTTTTCTCCATCATTTATTTTGACAATTTCCCACACATGTAATCGTCTGTCAAGGTCTCCCCAATTACATATTTTCATATTATCTGAGCAAACTACATATTTCATACATATGTGTTTATACCGTTTACAAAAGTAAACTCGTCTACTTAAGTTTTTGGTTTTCTGTGTAGAGGATATATGTCAGGAAAACTCCGAAAAAGTTTTTAGAAAACAGATCCAAAATGTTATATCCAATATTCTTTTGTGTGTATGGAAGGAGTGCTGATATGCCGTAAAGAGCCCACAAAAACACAAAAAGATAGAATGCCCATGCATGTTCCTGGATGTCGACTACGTAGTTTTTGTAGATGATGTAGAAGTATGCTGCAAAACAAATGAATCCCAGGAACACTGAAAGTTTCATGGGGAGTTTCTTTATTTCTCCTGCGAATCCGAAACCGAGCATGGCTATATTCAACAGCGCGATAGTGAAAAGAGTTCCTCCTTCTTGCACGAATATGTCGTATAGTGTTAGATCATCCGTTTCCCTTTCTTCCTTTTTGTATCTCAGGTAAATGAAATATGCCACGAGTGTGAGAAGCATTGTCGGTGTGGTAATAAACCAGTCGTAGTATCTTTTGGGAGTAATGTTTGTGATTTTGACAATGTTGTAAGCAAGCCATGCGTAGAACACTGCTTCTATTACTTGCACTGTCAGTTCAGCATACACAAGTTCTCGCACAATGTTTAGCTTGGGATGTGTTTTTATATTGAGAACCCATACGTTGGCAATACTTGTTAAAATCTGAATAATGAGGGAAGCATAGACTGTTGTTTTCAAAAGTTCTGTGGACTTCATATATTATGAAATGTGATTTTATTTTCACGTAATAACGTTGATAACATATGAAGTAAAATATACGCTTAAACCAAAATCATACATTATATGTAAAATGGATGTGTTTCACTATAAATATAATCGGTTTATCTTACCTTTGTATGGAATGAACAGAACCCCTGAACACGATGCAGAACTTTTAAATTCTAACCATACACCACACGAATATTGCATTCATGACCGGGTAGATATGACACACCACGACGTATTCAGCATTGATCCTGATGGCTGTGAAGACGCTGATGACGCTTTCAGTATTTATAGTGAAGATGATAAAGTATTTCTCGCCATTCACATTGCTGATCCCACTGAATATATTCAGTTAAACTCTCCGTTGTGGAAAGACATGGAAATACGCACGATAACTAGATACCCGTCAAATAACCCTCCCATTCACATGATGCCTCACGATATAATGGAAAAGGCGAGTTTAATGGATAATCGTCACGGTTCTATTAAACCTGCAGTTACAGTTACCACAGAAATAGACAAAAACACATTTCAACCGATTGGACAAATTAAACTTCTTTTTACAAAAATCCAAGTGAAGAGAGAAAACTCTCTTTCATACAGTCAAGCAGCACGAGACTTTTACAATAATGATGTTATTTATATATGTCTTAAAATATCGGAATCGCTACAATCACTACGAAAAAGAGAAACAAAAGCAGTCGTTCTCAATGAAGTTGCAAACTCCTGCGTTACATTTGATAATAATAACGAACCTGTTCTCTATTCTGACACTCCTACTGAAAAAATGATGAAACATATGATTGCAGAATTTGCTATTTTTGCAAATTCATTTATAGGTGAATATCTAAAAATCAACTTTCATTCATCGGGACTATACAGAATATGTCCTGCAAAAGATTGGCTTCATACACTGGAAGACAATATGTCAGGCCAAGACTTGTTGAATGAAATTATCACAAATGGTATCAAGGCAGAGTATATGTCAAATGTTCAGTCGCATGACCTAGTGGGTGCTCCAGAATACGTGCATTTTACATCACCCATTAGAAGATTAACTGATTGTGTTTGTCACTATTTGTTAAAATATATACATCTTAAACTTAAAACGACAAACAGTGATCTGGCTATTCCATTTACAGACAATCAACTAGAGGAGTATTCTACCGCATGTTCCGTATTATCGAAAAAAATGAAAAATAACCAGTATGCGGACATAAAATTTCGTATGATACAGGTTATGAAGAGACTGCTATTAGATAACCAAGAAGTGAGTATACAATATTACGTGTCTAGTTATAAAAATGGGTTTTTAAATATCATCATTAATAAACTGAATAATCATAGTATATACTTTTCATACACTTTACGTATCGCAGATTCTGAGAGTAAATATCTTGTAAAAACACCAAATACAATTAAGATTACAAGTGTAAATGCACCTAATAAGTTTGACCAAGGAACGTTACCAGATTTAGATAATATATTTATCTAACTAATATATCGACATGAAAAAGAAAAATCTACGTATATAGTATCAATCAAATATGAGTTCCAATAAAAAAAGTAATATTACATCATGGCATGGGCGTCGGGATCCCATAACAGAAGAAAGACCGACAACTTACACTGTAGGTTCTCGATCCGATTCTCCTGTGTATACAAGTAAAGATGATGCAAGAAAGGCAAAGAGAGAACTTGAATTAGATCCTTATCGTAGCTCCCCTTTACCAGATGTATTTAAAACATCAACAGGTGAAACTCCTATTATGAAGGAAATTATGCCCGAATTAGAAAAAAGAAATGAAGGATGGGGTGAAAAACGTTCAAAACCTTCAGAACTCCTCGATGAAACCAAAAAAGGTGGAAGAAATACAAAAAAAACAAAAACAAAAAAACGAAGAAAACCTACAAAATCCGCAAAATCCGCAAAATCTAAAAAATCTAAGAAATCTAAAAAATCAAGAAAAAAACGAAAAATGCGAAAAATGCGAAAAACCGTAAAACGGCGTTATGGTGGAAGAATGCCCGTGAATAACCAATCCACACATGGTGATGATGAATCGATGTATAACGTTAATAATAACGATGAACCTGAAGAAGTGCCAAATACTATGGCAAATAGTAATGAATGGAATATAATTAGAACTGTAATATTTAATGAAGCAATTAATGCAGACCCCCTTGGATCTGTTGGTTTGGATGTAGAGGTAGTCTCATCCGAAGATTATATGGAACAAAGAATGCAAGAATATCTATATGAAGGTGCGACACAGCAAGAGCAGCTTTCACAAGACGATAATGTTGTTGGGGTTGATATATTGTTTAACTACTTTATACATATAGCACCATACGCCCCTGTCAACGTATTTTCTGCTATTATTGCAATTCTTAACAATGAACGCGTTTCTTCCATACTAGCCAATACATATCCAGGTAGAACTGAGGGGGTTAGTTATTTGGAGGAAATATATCAATATTTAACGTCTCAAGGATTTTACATCGGATCGAATGTTAGTGGAGGCAGGTTTGATTTAAGAACCGCAATAACTACTTTGGGTGGACCTGAAGATATGTTAATGAAAGCAAATCAGATTTCAAATTCATGGACCACGCTATCTACGGACGATTTTCATCTTACAGTTATATCGGCAAGTGCAATGCCTTTTTATAATCAATATGCTGCAGTTATCCATCAAAGCTTAGAAGCGGCAGTAGATGACTCTCTCGAAGCTTTTGAGTCGGACTCTGGTGACGAGTCTACGTCTACTGTCGATACGCTTGTTGATGATTAGTTATACTTCTTCCGATTAATGTTCATAAACAAAAAATATGTATTATAGTTTTTGTTTATCTTATTTGGTGCTAGTTAGTCATTATCTTCGTTATTACTCGTAGATACCATGTTTTTGAATTCCGGATGCATATATTCTTCATCTAATTTCTTCACGAACTCAAGATTCTGGTTCAGAGATAGAGCTGCCGAAACCTTTGCGATCCTAGCAAGATCATATTTCTGTGAATCTGGAAACATAGCTAGTTCTGTTTCTCCGATCCAAAGGTGATATAAGTATTTTAAATCTTTTTGTCGGATTCCCCTGTAAAGTCCTTTAGGAATGACTATATCACAATAGAGAAGATCGTCATCCAGTTCATCAAGTAACGCGGCACAGAACCCACTTTGAAGCGCGTCATTAAAGCTCATCTTAAATCCTGTCATGTTTTTCATATCGATAGTGTTCGTATATGGATTAATGGGCGAGGAAGAATATGGGAACAGTAGGTTTACGACAACAGGTTGTTGCTGTAGTAGATTCCCTTGATCTTCTCCTGATCTCTTTATAATATTTTGAACACCTGACATGATAATTGATAATAATACCCAAACACTCACACGGATTTCTGAATCAATTTAATTTTAAATTGATTCAAAACAACATAAATACAATGACGTATACTAAATATATTCACATATAATAAGGAAGGTATGACGTCAATTAACGCGGTCCCCTCAAAGATTTTGGGTATTCAGTTTAGTATTTTGTCTCCGGACGAAATACGTAGTTCATCTGTCGCAGAAATTACAAGTAGAGATACTTACATAAATAATAAACCTGTTATTGGAGGATTATTTGATCCTCGAATGGGTGTTCTTGAACCAGGTCTTATTTGTTTAACAGACGGACTTGATTATCTGAAGACTCCAGGGTATTTTGGCCACATTGAACTTGCGAAGCCCGTTTACTATATTCAATATATGCAAACCATTATCAAGATCTTGAGATGTGTTTGTTTCAAGTGTAGTAAGCTAAAGATATCGAAAGAAACATATAGCAATGCATTGAATTACACTGGTGAAGCTAGATGGAAATACGTATTCGGTGTTGCAAGCAACGTAAAGCGTTGTGGAGACGAAACAGATTGTGGATGTGGATGTCTCCAGCCTAGAAAAATTCAGAAAGAAGGTCTCGCCACTATTATAGCCGAGTGGAAACAGCCTGATAATACATCTATTACAATTAAGTTAACACCTGAAATGGTGTTGAAGATATTCAAACGTATTTCGGATGAGGATGTTGCATTCATGGGATTCAGTCCAAAGTGGTCTCGTCCTGACTGGATGATTTGCCAAGTATTGGCAGTTCCTCCCCCAGCCGTAAGACCATCTGTTAAACATGATGCACAGCAACGCAGTGAAGATGATCTCACACATATTTATTGTAACATTATTAAAACAAACAAAACCCTTCAAGAAAAAATAGAAAACAATGCCGCTGGAAATATTATCGAGGATTGGTCGACCGTTCTACAATATTATGTCGCTACCCAAGTGGACAATAAGATTCCCGGTGTGGCGTCTGTTGCACAGCGTTCTGGACGTCCTCTTAAATCGATTAAGGACCGTTTAAATGGAAAAGGTGGACGTATGCGCGGAAATCTTATGGCAAAGCGTGTGGACTTTAGTGCCAGATCTGTTATTACAGCTGATCCAAATATTTCAATTAGAGAATTAGGTATTCCTATGAAGATAGCTAAAAATATCACTAAGCCAGTTAAGGTGAATAAGCGAAACAGAGAATTTTTGAGAAGACTGGTTCTGAATGGTCCTGAAAAGTATCCGGGTGCCAAGATCCTGGAGAAGAAAAACGGAGATTCAATTACCCTGAGATATGTTGACAAGGAATCGCTCACATTGGAAGATGGGGATACTGTTCACCGTCACATGATGGACGGAGATCCTATATTATTCAATAGACAGCCCACCCTTCACAGAATGAGTATGATGTGTCACATTGCGAAGATCATGAGTCATGGAGACACTTTTAGAATGAATGTGGCAGACACAAAACCATACAATGCTGATTTTGATGGTGATGAGATGAACCTTCATATGCCTCAAGATGTAGAAGCAGAGACAGAATTGCGAACCCTTGCTGCAGTCCCTTATCAAATAATCAGTCCTGCAAACAACTCTTCTATTATTGGTATTTATCAAGATTCCGCACTTGGAAGTTACATGTTTACTCGCGAAAATATGGAGTTTGATATGAGAAAGGCGATGAACCTTATCATGATGTCAAGCAAGATAGACGAGAGTAAGTTTCAAAATAAGAAAACAATGAGTAATTTTGAGTTGCTTTCTCAGATCATGCCTCCTATGACTATGAAAGCGAACAATAAGTGGTTTTCGGATTCCAAGGAAGATTACAAGACTTCGAACAATATTGTTGAAATTGTTTCCGGAAAATATATTCGTGGCCAGCTTGAGAAATCTATTATCGGCGGTGGAACAAAGGGGTTGATTCATCGTATCTGTAACGATTATGGTAATTTGGCCTCTTCGAACTTTGTTGATGACTTACAAAACATCGTTACTGAATATTTGTGCAGCGCTTCTTTCAGTGTTGGAATTAGTGATCTACTATCTAACCAAAAAACAAGTCAAGAGATTACAAAAGTTATCGAAACTAAGAAAAATGGTGTGAAGGAACTTATTGACCAGACACAGATCGGCGTATTTGAAAATAATACTGGTAAAACAAACAAAGATGAGTTTGAGACACAGGTAAATAATATACTGAATCAAGCGACGTCTGAGTCTGGAAAGATCGGGTTGGACAATCTAACGAAAGGAAACAGATTTGTCAGTATGGTAAATGCGGGATCTAAGGGTAGTGAGCTAAATATCTCATTCATGATATCGTGTCTCGGACAACAAAATGTGGACGGGAAACGTATACCATATGGATTTGAAAATAGAACACTGCCTCATTACACTAAATATGACGACAGTCCGAGCGCTAGAGGGTTTGTTGAAAGCTCATATATTAACGGTCTTTCACCTCAAGAGCTATTCTTCCATGCTATGGGTGGTCGTGTTGGTCTTATTGATACAGCCGTAAAGACATCTACCACTGGATATATTCAGCGTCGTTTAATTAAAGGAATGGAAGATTTGATGGTTGGATACGACATGACAGTTAGAACAAACAAAGGAAAGGTTATTCAGTTCACTTATGGTGATGATAATTTCGATCCTATTCGCGTTGAGGGTCAGAACTTACGATTGATTGGTATGTCTATTCAGGATATTTACGCTCACTATTCTTTGCCCGAATCTACTGGTAAGAGAAGCTTGTTAAAAAGTATCTACGACAAAGATGCCAATACTAGACACAATTCTCAAACTGCACAGTTGTCAGAGAAAACAAAATATTATATTGACTACATGATAAATGCGCGCGAGAACATTGTTGTTAATGTTTTCAAGAACAAGAACGAATCATGTATATGTTGTCCGGTGTCTTTCAATCATATTATAAATAACGTATTGGGACAATTAAATGTCACTGGGTCCTCTGTTGTAGACATTACTTTGTTGGAAGCATACGAAATGATTGAGTCGGGGTTCAAAATGCTGGAAGGAATTAAATGTGCTGTTCCAAATGAATTGTTTAAGGTAATGTATTACTTTCATCTGTCCCCTAATCTATTGGTTTTGACAAAGCGTATTAATAAGGCTGGTCTAAATGTCCTTATCGAGTCAATCACATTATGTTACAAACGGGCTATTGTGAACCCAGGAGAAATGGTAGGGATGATCGCTGCACAAAGTATAGGTGAACCTACAACACAGATGACCTTAAATACTTTCCATTTTGCAGGTGTTGCGTCTAAATCCAATGTTACTCGTGGTGTTCCACGTATTGAAGAGATATTGTCTCTGTCTTCTGAGCCTAAGAATCCTTCACTTACTATTTACTTGAAACCAGAGGATGAAGAGGACAGAGAAAGAGCTCAGACGATCATGTATATGTTGGAACACACCAGATTAAAGGAGGTTATTCAAACTATTGATATTTGTTTTGACCCCGACGACAACAGTTCTTTGATTGATGAAGATAACACATTTATACAACAGTTTTACGAGTTTGAGAAGATAGTTGAAGAATGTTCTGGAAACGAAAACATGGGAAGTGTGGAAAAATCCAACTGGATTGTAAGAATGGTGATTAATCCCGATGTGATGCTCGAAAAGAACTTGACAATGGAGGATATTAACTTTGTTTTGAAAAACAGTTATCAGAATGAGATTGACTGTGTTTACTCTGACTACAACTCTGATAAGTTGATCTTCCGTATTCGAATGAATGAAGTGAATAAGATGTTAAAGGATACGAAATCCACAAAATCGAAGCTCCAGGCTCTGGATCAGTCTGATAGTATTTTCAAACTTAAAAAGTTTCAAGAGGAACTTATGAACAACATTGTTATTCGAGGAACCAAAAAGATCGATAAGGTTATTCTTCGAAAAATCAAGAACAACGTCGAGGAAAAGGATGGGGTTTTTGAGAAGAAAGATATTTGGGTTCTAGATACTGTTGGCTCAAATCTTCTTGATGTATTGGCTCTGGAATTTATTGATTTTAAGAAAACATTTAGTAACGATATTATAGAGACTTACAACGTCTTTGGTATTGAAGCTGCAAGACAAATAATTTATAATGAGTTAGTAGATGTTATTGAGTTTGATGGAACTTACATCAACGCACATCATTTGGGTCTTCTTTGTGACAGAATGACGTATACTAGTAAGATGATATCCATCTTCAGACACGGAATCAATAACGATAACATCGGCCCAATCGCAAAAGCGTCTTTTGAAGAAACTCCTGAAATGTTCCTGAAGGCTGCGAGACATGGTGAGTTGGATATGATGCACGGCGTATCTGCTAATATTATGT
>CEQL01147520.1_pt1 | contig 12798 bp, 18 predicted proteins | sample 356281 | NCBI WGS metagenome assembly CEQL01 (sample SAMEA2621203, study PRJEB7988) | marine metagenome | biome: marine biome (ENVO:00000447); feature: surface water layer (ENVO:00002042); material: "saline water (ENVO:00002010), including plankton (ENVO:xxxxxxxx)" | depth 5 m
ATAGAAGCACATCCAAATCCAGATATGTCTATAAGTGACCCTGCTCAAGCTATTGATTACTCTACATTGAAAAGAATCTTTACATGATAAGTATTATACTGAGAAATAGAAATGAGGGTGATTATATAGGTTTTGCATTACAATCTATATGTGATTTTATACCAGATGCCGAGGTAATTGTCATTGACAATAACTCCACTGATGATTCTTTGGATATTGTTAAACTATTTAATAATAGATTGAATATAACGGTTGTAAGTATTGATAACTATACTCCCGGTAAATCAATAAATAAAGCCGTAACGATGTGTACTAATGATATCATTTTAATACTTTCTGCCCATTCTCAAATTACTAAAATGGATATAAATTATGTATTTGATAAATTAAGTATTCATTCAGCCGTATTTGGTAATCAAACACCAATCTATAGAGGTAAGAAGATAAATAAGAGATATATATGGTCACATTTCACAGATGGCGATGTCATAAATATGTGGTCTGAAATTGAAAATAGACCATTTTTACATAATGCATTTTGTTTTTATAATAAAAAAGATTTAGTACATATACCCTTTGATGAAACACTGCCATCAAAAGAAGACAGATACTGGGCTATTAATATTTTAAATAATAAAAAATCATATTTGTATACATCAAATATTGAAGTGAATCATTATTATACACCAGCTGGAGCTACATGGAAAGGTCTAGGTTAAATTATTAAAAAGTTATGATTGTAGAGAGATTTAACATATCTAAATATAGGGGTATATGGAAATATCCAAATTCTTTAATAATTCATCCAAAAATGTTACCAAATAACGATGGTGATAATATAAATGGGGCATCTTTAATTAAAGTTCCAGATTGGATTAAGAATCCACTTGGTAAATATTATTTGTACTTTGCACATCATAAGGGTAAATATATTAGAATGGCATATTCTGATAGTGTAGCAGGCCCATACACAGTGTATGAACCTGGAACTTTGAAATTAGAAAATACTCCAGGAAATGACCACATTGCTAGTCCAGATGTACATATTGATGATATTAATAAAGAAATTATAATGTATTACCATACACCATATGATGATTGGCAATACACATTTAAATCTACATCAAAAAATGGCATTGATTTTAAATCAGATTCTAAAAAATTAGGTATGTTTTACTTTCGTGTTTTTAAGTGGAATGGCCGAATATTTAGTGTAGCTAAAAATAGAAACACATCTGGTATAACTTATGAACTAATTAATGATGAATGGGTGGTTCAGCGAGATGATTTCATACCAAACATACGACATTGTGCCGTATTAGTTGAAGATGGTAATGTTTTTATTTTTTATTCAGTAGTTGGTGAAGCACCAGAGTCAATTTATTATAGCAAGGTGGATATAGATAATAATTGGCAGTTAACTGATACTAAATTATTAATAAAACCAACTTATAATTATGAAGGTTCTGATTTACCATTAAGACCATCTAAATTTGGTAGTGGTATTGGTAATGAATTACGTGACCCTTGTATTTTTGTTGATGGTAATATAAAGTATCTATTGTATAGTGTAGTTGGGGAGGCTGGTATAGCAATATCAAAATTACATAATACCACATCCAATCTGAAAAAATATAATGTGTGGGGTATGCGTAGATGTGGTAATCATGCTATAATAGAGTGGATATCCAAACATTTTGAAGGAACTCTTCACAATAATGATATAATACAAAATAAGCCATGGTTGATTAAAATGTATGGTAATTGTAATTTTGTTGAGTGTCACATTGATTCGTATGAAGATTTTCCACCAGAGATTGTTGATAAAAACACCATAATAATATTAAGGGATTGGTATAATATGTGTGCATCCAGGTTAATAAGTGGTAGGGGGTGGAAGCATAGTTGTAGATATGATGACACACATGGTTATGTAAGAAGTTGTGAAGAGGTATATTTACAATACTGTAAATTATGGGAAAAATACCCAAATAACTTTATAATATATAATAAATGGTGCACTGATATTGATTATCAAAAAGAAATAGAAAACAAGTATGGTTGGTGTAGAGTCAATCGAACAGATAATATGCCTGAAAGCGGAATCGGGAATGGTAGTTCATTTGAACATACAGAATTATCTTTTGATACACGTTATTTAGATGTAATGGAAAAATATCCTAATGAATGGGTTGAAATTTGTTCTAACAAAAAGATAAACGATTATTCAAAAATTATATTTGGTATAGAGGTACAATAATATATAAAACATTAGTTATGAAAAACATAGTATTTCAAGTAAAGATTAAAGGTAAAAGACATAGACCGGAATTTGACATATCAACTAAAAGTTGGAGAGCATGGGCCACGAAAAACGATTGTGAGTTACTTATTTTAGATGAATTTGTAAGACCCGAGGAATATATGAAAGCCAATTGGCAAAAATGGTTTATATTTGATTTGTTAGAAAATAACAATATTGAGTACGACCAAATATTAGTAGTGGATGCAGACACAATAGTCCACCCTAACTGTCCAAATTTTTTTGATGAAACTGAACATAAGTTATGTGTAGTTAGAAATGATGGTTGTTTTGAATGGGTTCTACGTAGTATACGGAAATACAAAGACTTTTTATTTAAGGATTTCGATGTAGATGTTTGGGATTATTTTAACAGTGGTTTTGTTATATTAAATAAAAAACACAAACCATTCATAAAAGAGGTACAGAAATGGTATGACCAGAATGTAGATAACATTATATGGGCGGAAAAGAACATAAAGGCATCCACTGAGCAAACTCCATTAAACTTTTTGGTTAAAAAACATAATGTAGATATAAAACAACTGTCGGAAAAATATAACCTACAAGATATGTTCAGAAAAAATTTGTTACATATACCAGGACATTCGTGGTGGTCAGATGAGTTACATTTTTTAAATGCAGGGTGGGTTTATCATTTCAATGCAATTCCGAATAACCCGCGGGATGTTGGGTATTGGATGGCACGAACATACAAACATTTATACGAATGAAAATAGCATTTTTTACAGAGGGCGGGTATAATGGTAAAATTCCAAGAAATCATCCAAATATGAGAACGGATTTAGCGTGGATATGTGCTTTGGGAGCAGACCATTATAATCTAAGACAATCACCTAATCAAAAGTATGATTTAGGAATAATTATTACACCAAAAAAGAATCCACAGAATGTGAATATAGAACACATCAGACAATTTTGTGATAAGGTTGGTGTAATGCAAGAGGGCCCTTTTTGGTTCTTTCAAGATTATTCCTTAGATAATCAGATACACTACTTTAATAACTTGGTATCAGCTGATATTATATTTGTACATAATGAGCAAGATAAAAAATATTATAAAGGTCTAACTAATCATAAAGATGTTAGAGTATTACCATCTTTAATGATTGAGGATGCGATTGGTGAAATACATACCGATAATAGAAGTGGAATTATGATTGGTGGTAATATGGTAAGTTGGTATGGTGGATTTGATTCGTTTATGTTAGCCAGTTCAGTTACAGATGAAATATATTCACCAAAGATGGGTAGAGCAATAGATGGTGAAATTGAGTTAGGTATTAATCAGTTACCTTATTTACAATGGCAAGATTGGATTACAGAACTATCAAAACGAAAGTTAGGTATCCATATGATGAGAACTCATGCAGCCGGAACGTTCGCGTTGAACTGTTCGTATTTAGGAATTCCATGTGTTGGTTATAATGGATTAGATACACAGCGAACATTACATCCAAACTTATCAGTAGATGATGGGGATTTGGAAATGGCTAGGATACTTGTAAATAAATTATGGAATGATTTGGATTTCTACCAAGAAAATTGTATATTAACTAAAATAGCATACAATCAACATTATTCAGAGACACTATACAAAAAAACATTTTACAAATGAAAATATTAGTAACGGGTGGTGCAGGTTTCATAGGAACAAACCTAATAAAAAGACTATTGAAAGATGGTCACGATGTAATATCAATTGATAACTACTCTACTGGAAAAAGGGAAAATGAACAAGATGAGTGTACATACCATAATATAGATATCACAAACCTATCACCTGCAGATTACTCTTTATTTCACGATATTGATGTGGTATATCATTTAGCTGCAATTGCTAGAATACAACCATCATTTGAAAGACCAAGTGATTATGTTGATACAAATTTTAATGGAACATACAATATAGTTAAATATTGTAATGATTATAATATACCATTGATATATGCAGGGTCATCATCTAAACATAGTGGTAGATTTAAAAACCCATATACATTCTCAAAAGATTTGGGTGAAGATATTATAAAATTATATCAAGAACATTTTGAATTAAAAGCATCCATTACAAGATTTTATAATGTATACGGCCCACATCAGTTAACAGAGGGTGGATATACTACTTTAATTGGTAGATGGATACATAACATACAAAATGAAAAACAGTGTGTTATTTATGGTGATGGCTGTAAACGTAGAGATTTTACTCATGTAGATGACATCGTGGGTGCATTAATAAGAATACCACAAAAAGAAGCATGGGGTTATGAGTTTGAATTAGGAAAGGGTAAAAACCATTCTGTAAATGAAGTATCAGAAATGTTTGGAATAGAACCTGTATATGAAGATAACAAACCAGGTGAAGCACAAACAACATTAAATACAGATACACTTGCATCTACCATATTAAATTGGAATCCTAAAATAAATTTAAATGATTATATAAAGGAATTGAAAATATGAAAATAAAATTAGAATACATTTGGTTAGATGGGTATGAAGTCCAGAATATTAGAAGTAAGATTAAGGTAATAGATTCGTATCCTACACCTTTTATGGTTGATACAAATTATTGGCCAACCATAGAGGAAATACCAGATTGGTCATTTGATGGTAGTTCAACAAAACAAGCAGATGGTAGTAAGTCAGATTGTATCTTAAAACCACAGAGGGTATACAATCATCCTTGTAAAGATAACCATTTCTTTATATTATGTGAAGTGTTTAATGCAGATGGAACACCACACATAACCAATTACAGATGGGAACTAAGACAACTTGATTCAACAATAGTAGATGATTATTGGATTTCATTTGAACAAGAATATTTTATTTATGATTCCAAAACCAATCAGCCGTTGGGATGGAACTTACAAATGGAGAAACAAGGAAAATATTATTGTGGAGTTGGAACATCAAATGTATCTGGTAGACAATTATCAGAAGAGCATTTAGATTTATGCATAAATGCTGGTATTGGTATAACGGGTACAAATGCGGAAGTAGCAAAAGGACAATGGGAGTATCAAGTATTCCAAAAAGATGCTTTAAGAGCTTGTGATGATTTGATTGTTGGTAATTATATGTTAATGAAACATGCCGAGAGATATGATTTAGATATAGAACTACATCCAAAACCAATAAAGGGTGATTGGAATGGGTCTGGATGTCACATCAATTTTTCAACAAAACAAATGAGAGATATTGGTGGTAAAACTTTATTTCATCAAATATGTGATACGTTAGGAGAATATCACGAGGAACATATGAAGGTATATGGTAAGTATAACCACGAAAGATTAACTGGTCTACATGAAACACAACATCATAGTAAGTTTTCTTACGGAGTATCGGATAGAGGGGCAAGTATTAGAATACCAATCCATACGGTAGAAAATAATTGGAAAGGTTACTTAGAAGATAGAAGACCATCAAGTAATTTAAATCCATACATTGTAACAAGTAGAGTAGTTACAACTTTGGAGAATGTGTTTAATTCAAAAAATAAAGAAGTTTTGGTATGATAACAAAAAGTGATATATCGTTCATTCAGCCATCAAGAAACAACTTAAAGTATCTTAAATGGTCATATGAATCAATACGAAAGAACGGCGGAAAAGAACCCCACATATGTGTTGCAGACGACTTTTCAGACGATGGAACGTGGGCGTGGTGTGAAGAAATTATGGTAAAAGACCCTAATTTCCATGCTATTCGCAACGAAGGCCCTAAGAGGTTAGGACATACGATACTTTATGATACATTAATCAATGAGGTTGCCCCAACGAAGGTTGTTGGTATCTATCATGCAGATATGTACTTATGTCCAGGTGCATTGGAATCCATGCTTGAACACCTAAAACCACTAACCGTAGTATCGTTGACAAGAATCGAACCACCATTACACCCAGATGGGCCCGAAAAGATTCTTATGGACTTTGGAATCGAGCCAGAAGAGTTCGTCAAATTAGAGGGTGACCTACTACATCAAATTCCATCCCTACAACAAGGTAGAACAACAGAAGGTATCTTTGCACCCTGGTTTTTATTTAAAGAGGACTTCACATCTATTGGTGGTCACGACCCATTGTTTGCTCCACAATCAAAAGAAGATACGGATATATTTAACCGATTTCAATTGAATGGATATAAGTTTGTTCAAACTTGGGATGGGTTCGTATATCATATGACTTGTCGTGGGAGTAGGTTTGCAGATGGGGCAAAGAGAAATCCAAATGGTGAAGTGTTTATGAAAAACAGAGAAACTGATGAATGGTTAAAACAAAATGAACGTTCCACAAGAAACTTTCTTAGGAAGTGGGGGCATTTCTGCAAACACGATTCTCTGATGAAACCAATCATACCACCAAAATGGGATATTGGGTTTGAGATTAAAAATGGAAATTCACAAATATTAAATCTGCTAGAGCCTTGGTGCTCACATATTAGGATAGATATGTCGGATGCGGACATAAAAAATTATATTGATTCTGAACAAAAAAATACAAAAATAGATTTAAAATCTCGTATAAATTCAGATAAAAAATGTGATATTGTTGTTAGTTTTGATGCCAATAAACTTACAAAATACTCGTTCAACCTAATAACTGAGTTTAGTAATATATTGAAGGAATCCCATATTGAAGTTGGAGAATTTGAATTAGATATATTTAAGTTTAGAGTGGAGAATGTAAGAACATACGAGATGGGTTTAGTAAAATTATAAAAAGATATGGTTTATTATATACAGTTACCTTGTGGATATAATGAGGTGGATGGTGTTGAGTATCAAACTTTGGAACTTGGTGAAACATCTTTTAAAATTTTCTGGACAAATCAAGGGTTCAATGCATTAGAAAATGCAGTTAAAGAAGATACTGATATTGTTCAGTTAGTGAAAATTAAAGATGAAAAGGGAAAGGACTATTCAATTGAAGAGTTCTTAGATATAGTTTCTAAATTAAATATAGTTAGATAATGGCTTACTCAGAAAAAGTTTTAAATCATTTTAAACATCCTAAGAATGTTGGTACATTAGATAAAGATAAAGCTAATGTAGGCACTGGTCTTGTTGGGGCACCAGAGTGTGGTGATGTTATGCGACTACAGATAGAAGTAGATGAAAAATCTGGAATCATTAAAGATGCAAAATTCAAAACATTTGGATGTGGGTCTGCAATTGCATCGTCATCCTTAGCTACAGAATGGTTAAAAGGAAAAACTTTGGATGAAGCAGATTCTATTGATAATATGGATATTGTTGAAGAGTTGGAATTACCACCTGTGAAAATTCATTGTTCTGTATTAGCTGAGGATGCCATTAAGTCTGCTATTAAAGATTACAAAAGGAAGAATGGCTTATGAATTTAAAAAATCATAATTGGGATGACTTGGAAGAACAGTTTCCTAAAACTGAAAAAATTAAAAAAAATGGAAAGAAAAAGAACGACAATGCTGAAAGAATTCACGAACCACAACGGAGCCCTTCCGATTGGCGAGAAGGTGATAGTTACATCGGTAGACAGAAAAAAGCAAGAGGTAAAACTAGTTGACTTATTTGATAGGCAATGGATTGTTCCGATTTCATACGTTAAGTTAAATTAAACCATATTTATATAATATGTGTTATACAATTTTAAGTAAATATTAACACTTTAAATTTGGATTTATTGTGTTATTGTTGTATATTAGTATTGTAATAAGGATTTAAGGTAAATAAATAGGAAAACAATGAGTATTCAAAAAAACAGATTACTAATGGAACAGCAAATCAAAAGGTTAAGAGGTGAACTTAATGAAGCCAAAAAACCAATTCCAAAGTTTGAGACTGGTTGGGATGTTATTGAATATCTCGATGGTATCTCAACATTCAAGAAATACAGAAATAAGAGTGCACAATACGATGATATGTACTTTAGAATACCAATAGATGTATGGAATAAAACTTTAGGGTGGTCTAAGGCCGAGGTAAAGAAACTTGATGGTGAATTACAAGCATATGAAGGTGGAATCAACCACGAAGACGATGAAATTTGGGTATTTGGTGGAGCTTAATTAAATAAATATAGGATAAAAATGAGTATAGAAAAAAACAGATTACTAATGGAACAACAAATCCAAAAACTTAAAGGTCAATTGAACGAGGCTAAAATAAAAAAAGATAGTATAGTAATACCTAAAACTGGTGTTCATAAAGGTGACAGGCACATAGTGATTCATGACTTTGGAGATGGTACATATAATATAATGCCAGCCAGTGGACTAATTAAAGTCAAATATCGTTTAGGGGCTGCTAGGGCAAAAGCAAGTGACTTAACATTAGTTAAGGAAGACCAATTGAATGAAAACTCAATAGGTAAAGTTAACGAAAGTAAAGCTCCTCGTGAATTAAAAAAACACATAGGGAAAACAGTTAAAGACTTTAAATATGATTACGATGGCGAGAGTCACTACTTAACTACAGTTTTCACCGATGGAACTAAAATGACAATTACTGCATATGGAGAATATCCAGATGGTGCTGGTATGGATTTTGAAAGTTAAATTTAAATTAGGAAAATAAAATGAGTATAGAAAAAAACAGATTGTTGATGGAAAACCAAATCAAACGGTTAAGAGGTGAGTTGAATGAAGTAAGTTCATATAACAACCCAAAACCAGGTAAAAAAATTACAAACATCAAACAGATGAAGGAATATGAAGAATACTATGCCAACTTGGAAGGTGAATGGTATGTATATGAATTGGGTGGTATTGCAAAAGCAAGACCCGACCGCGAGGCTATCTGGGTTTTTACTCCTTGGAGTAAAGAAGATGAGGAATGGATGTATTGGGGTCAGGCTGAGTTGTATCAATCAGAAGTTGAAGATGAAATTAAGGCTGGAAACATAAAAACACTTAGATAAATAGGAAAACAAAATGAGTATAAAGAAAAACAGAGACCTAATGGTCGAACAAATCAAACGACTAAATGGTCAGCTGAATGAAGATAGGGCGTATGATACAACACAAGTGATGTATAAAGGTGCTATTGAAATCAAAAAAGAAATTACAAGATTGTTGAAAAAGTATGAAACTGCAAAAGCTTCATATGAAGCGTCTGTTAAAGATTATTCTAAGAATAAACAAAAAGAATACTTAGATATAGTATCTAAAGCATTTTCTGAGGATAAGGTTACTAGCAGAGGTGGTAAAATCCGTATAACATTTAAGGATAAAAATAAATATAGAAGTTATGGTCAAATATTAAATAAAATCCCTAAAGATGATGGAAAGCAACCTATGAAAATTAGTGACGCCAAATCAAATATACATGGTGAAATTTCATCAGCTGAATTAGTTTTCACTAATCAATTTCTTAAAAGTACACTGAAGTTAAAAACATTACCAGCAAAACCATTTTAATATAGGAAAAAAATGAGCATAGAAAAAAACAGACAATTGATGATTGAACAAATCCAAAGACTTAAAGGCCAATTGAATGAGGATAGTACACAAATCACACATGATGAAATATCTGATGAAGTTTTAGGGGGGATATACGAAACAATGGTATCCGCGGTGAAGAAGAAGTATGTAAAAATCATTACACCTAAGATAAAAAAGGCCTTAGTAGGAAAGTCTGCAGAACTTCAAGATGGAATTGAAGAGTATACATCTTCTCCTATTAAATCAGTAAGTTCCGTTTGGATAGAACCTCATTATGAGGGTACTTTATTATTAATGGTAAACGTTAAGTTAGAAGATGGAAAAACTGAAACACTTGAATATTATATATAAATAGGAAACCAAAAATGCCTGCACTCAGTAAACAACAACAGAAACTATTTGGATTAGCATTGGCAGTAAAACGTGGGGATGTTCCAAAATCTGATGTATCTGATGAAATAAAAGATATTGTGAAAACGATGCCAGAAAAAGATATTGAGAAGTTTGCTTCTACAAAACACAAGGGATTACCATTGAAAAAAGAAAATATAATTTATAGAAATGAATCTTTGGGTATAGAAATCATAGAACATTCAGAACCTATAATGTTTAACGAAGCCGAATATCAAGGTAAGAAAGTTAAGTTAAATAAAGTAATGAGAGGTGGTTCTAAAAAGTTTTATGTATATGTTAAGGATGGTGATAAAGTAAAGAAAGTATCATTCGGTGCAAAGGGAATGTCTATTAAAACCAAAGACCCAGAGAGAAGAAGTAATTTTAGAGCAAGACATAATTGTGATAGTCCTGGGCCAAAAACAAAAGCAAGATATTGGTCTTGTAGAATGTGGTCTGGTCCAGATGCCATTAAAAATATGTTGAAGAAAGAATCGGAACTTACTGAAAAGAATGTTCCAACAAACCCGTCAAAATGGTCTTACTACAAATCACAAGCCAAGAAAAAGTTTGATGTATATCCATCTGCATATGCAAATGCATGGGCCGCTAAGAAATACAAAGCCGCAGGTGGTGGCTGGAAGAAAGAATCAGTAAATGAAGCTCGTGAAATTACAAAAAATATTAAAGACATTAAAGATGGTGATGTAATAGTAACGGGTAGAAATAAACATTTTAAGGTAGATTATATAGACCCTTGGCCTGCAGGTGGTAGAATATTAGTTGGTACAGATGTTAAGACTGGTAAAAAAGGAAAGATGAAAGTTAAGTTCTTAACACCAAGAGGAAATAGTGGACTTGCTGATGATACAATGTTACAAGTACTAGATGAATCAGTAAATGAACAACTAACATTTCAGCAGTTCCAAGACAAAGCAGCAGAGTTACATAAAAAACTAGATGTATTTGGTGACTTATTAGATGAGTTTCCTAAAGGTGAAATGGGTATGGTAGACCAAACACCAGAAGTTAGAAAAATTAGGAAAAAGGTTGACATTGTATTTAAAGAGTTACAGAACTTAAATAAAAAATATGTGAAAATATACAAAAAAGAACTTCAAAAAGCTAGGGCAGAAAAACGAAAGAAGTGGCAAACTAAAGAATCAGTAGATGAAGACCTACGAAAGTGGTTTGGTAAAGGTGGTGCTGGTGGAACAACCAAGGGTGGTTGGGATAGATATGGTACAGACGGTCAGAAGTTAGGAAAATGTGGAGATGGTAAAAAAGGTGATGCATATGCAGCATGTCTATCTGCAGAAAAGGCTAGAAAGTTAGGTAAAAAAGGAAGAGCTGCATTTGTGAAAAGAAAGAGGGCAGCACAGAAAAAGGCTGGTGATTCTAAAAAGGGTGGTGAGCAGAAAAAAGGACAAAAACCCACATATGCAAAAACAGGTATAAAGAAAGAATCAATGGATGCTAAAAAATTAAATAAAAAGTTTCTTGGAAAGAGAATCTCTTTTAAAGATAAGGAAGGTGAGACTTGGGTAGGTAAGGCTAATTACATAGGTGTCAACCCAACTCATGGAAAATTACAAATCACCGTTGGTAGAACCCCAATTTGGCCAGTTGATGTAAAATCTATTAAAATAGAACCAAAACCATCTGGAAAATTTAGAAAATTTGAGAGGTAAAATTGATAAATAAATACACATATAATGTAGAAGTAGTTAGTGTTTACGATGGTGATACTATCAGAGTAAACATAGATTTAGGATTTGGCCACGTTTGGAAAGGTTCAGATGGCAAAGGTGTTAAGATACGTTTGTATGGAATTAATACGCCTGAAGTAAGGGGTGTTGAGAGGCCAGAGGGGTTAAAGTCAAAACAGTACCTAATAGATTTAATAGAAGATAAGTCTGTAGTTTTAAAAACCATAAAAGATAAGACTGGTAAGTATGGTCGTTATTTGGGTGAATTATATATCCAAAATGACGATTCAGAATGGAAAAATGTTAACGAAACACTTGTAAAGGAAGGTTACGCTAAACTTTATTAAAAGGGTAGCTTATGAATAACCACTTAAACATTGAAGATTTAACAGTAATTGATTACAAAGTTGACAAGTATCACATTTATCACGTATATTTTTTAGATGATGAAGAAAACCGCCACAGATATTTTTTAAGCGGTGGTGAATTTGAAAAATGGTGTTTTACACGTTTACAAAAAATGATAATAGACTTAGACAAAGAGTCTGTTTTAAAAATACTTGAAGATTACAAAACTAATTTTGGGTTTACTTTAGAAATAGAAAGGTTGTATCCAGGATAAATAGGAGTTGAATAAATGGTTTTAAAAAAAGGTAGTCGTGGTGATGATGTAAAAACACTACAACAATTTTTAGGATTATCTGCTGATGGTATATTTGGAAGTGGTACTGAAGCCGCAGTCAAGAAATGGCAGAAAGAGAATGGTTTATCAGCTGATGGTATAGTTGGGCCCAACACTTGGTCTTCTATGGCATTAACATCAACAGAAACTTCTGAAAAGATATATACCACATCAAATGGGTTAACCATTGAACAATATTTCCTACCGCCTGATGAATATATGGCAGGCCCCACCAAAAAAGAATATTGTTTCCTACATCATAC
>CEQL01009443.1_pt1 | contig 12797 bp, 13 predicted proteins | sample 356281 | NCBI WGS metagenome assembly CEQL01 (sample SAMEA2621203, study PRJEB7988) | marine metagenome | biome: marine biome (ENVO:00000447); feature: surface water layer (ENVO:00002042); material: "saline water (ENVO:00002010), including plankton (ENVO:xxxxxxxx)" | depth 5 m
GGCTGACATACGTCTTCTTGATCTGAATGTATTTTTGCTGATCTACAGCACTCTAAAGTTAGAAAATTGATAAATTTAAAGTTTACAGCCTTCATTTTTTTACGTATCTTTTTTTTGTGGAAGTTTTCACCGATGTGCATGTACAGTTACAATTCAAAAAAATATTTACATTATTTTTAATATGTTATATAAATGGTAGATTTTTACGTAGGTTCGCAATACGGAAACTCGCGGGGCGTGGCAGAAGAACTGAAAGGGTTATTGATAGATGAAAATGATAGTTTGAACGTCAGCATTTACGATCTAAATGATCTTATTGAGCATGACCATAATAAAAAGATTGTTATTATTTGTTCTACAACAGGAGACGGGGATGTTCCAGAGAACGCTGTGAAGTTTTGGATGAAAACTAAGAAGCGGACCTTGCCAAAAGATCGATTCAATGGACTCGAGTATTTAATACTTGGACTCGGAGACACAAACTACTCTAATTTCTGTGGGGCCTCCAAGAAAATAACTAAGAGATTGAAAGAGCTAAGTGCTGTTGAGCTGAACCCTCTAATTACAATGGATGACGAAACTAACGACTATGAAGATAAACTAGTAATTTTTCACAAGTTAATTATAGATTTTGTCTTAAATAAAAATTGAACCTGGTTTGGAGACATAGTTTTATTCAGTTTAATTTATTGTCCCAAAAAATGGTAACCAAGATTACTTACGGAAATCTCCCTAGGAAAGTGAAATGTCCAAAAAAAGTTTACTTTAATCCTCAATATATAAGTGATACTTATCAAGATTATTCAACGAACAAAACTAGAAAAATTAATTTACAGACTCAGGAAAAAAATAAGATTACATACGAGCTTTTGATGTGTAGAGAGGAATCTACTGTTTTGGCCAAAAAGAAACTATTTACGGAGGTTTTGCTCGAGCAACTCAGGTGTTTGAGGGTGCTTTTCTTAAATACGAATAAGTGTTTGAGACAACTTAATTTATCGGATGCAACCACCCACTCAACTCTCCCTGAGAATAAGTATCCGAATGTATGTGGTAATGTTAAAGCTATGAAAGAAAAGAAATATGTTGATACTGTCTATAGGAAAGCAGGTGAACTACACGATGAGCTTGAAAAGATAATGAAATTCTCAAAAATTGACGTCTCGGTGTATCAGATACCAGATATGGAAATTAAGTGGTGTAAACTTACAGAGGAAGAAAAAAAAAGTCGAACAGCTATCAATATCGATAATGAAAGTGTGAGATATTATAAGTTGCTTTTGGCTACATTGAAGAATACTAAACGTATTATCGATACACGCCGCGCTGTGGTTCCGGAAACATTAAAAAAACTATCACCTTTGCCATTAGAGGTGATTGATTATATAAACGAGTATGTAGGATGTTAACTACAGATACAAAGATTGGTTGGTTGCAATGTATTTTAGTGTCATTTGTGGGATTTTTTTTACTTTTTCAACTAGAGGTATGTTCCCCACAAACTCGGCAGCTCTTTCTATTTCTTGTGCTATGTTGTTTATTTTGATAATAGCTTTCACCAACTCTCCAACAAATATTTCCTTTTCTGCTTCGAGATCCTGAATGACCTGTTTACATTCTTCCACATTTGAAGCATTACACCATTGGGTCATGTATTCTATCAGATCAAATATAATTTTGTATTCAGTGCCAGTATTGATTCTGTTTCTAATTTCAAAATCCTCATAATCGTCTATTAGCTCTTCTGCGTGTTTTACACAGGATTTGAATACGTCACTTCCAGTTTTTAATGTTAGTGTTCTGTATTCCTCTTTCACGTTTATTTGAGTAAAGCAACTGAATAGGGAAACGAGTTCTATTTCGTTGAGTGAAGATAGTTGGTTATCGCTAAGTATTTCTGCGAACACCATGCATGGCACTTCTCTGAGATTAGCAGCGTATTTGGCCTTGGTTGTAAGTTCCATACAAGATTCTTCATTTTTAATAATAAACCCTTCTTGTTGAAACTTCTCTAGTAACAGTAATATCTGACACTCAACGTATGTGGATGTATCTTTGATATCTTGCGTAATGTTTTCCAATTCGATCTTTTTGTCTTCAATGGATTTGTAGTATGTGAGATCTTTGTTGATGGAAGGATAATGTTCTAGCATATTAGCTGCTTCCCTTTCCATAGTTTTTCTTTTCTTGTTTTTTGCTGTTGGTATATTTTCAAGTAACTCAGAATATGCGGTTAAGATTTCAGTAGTGGGTTTGAATGTTTTTAGCGTAGTTTCCATTTTTTCTAATTCAATTTTCGTGTCTTCTAGATCTTTTATTAGAACTGATTCATGTCCATCGAGTTCGTTCTGAATCATCGATCTTTTGCAAAAGGACACATATTCGTGGGGGGCAATGTTTTTGTTACCGTGAACTTCGATGAGATTGAACAAGAGATTGTATGATATTTTAAACTTGCTTACTAGAGACTGTGGTTTTCCTTGTAGCATTTTTCTGAACTCTAACAATGAAACGTCGCGGTATAAGTTTGGTAAATGAAATACATTTCCTACCGTGTCGATACCCCTTCTTCCGGCTCTTCCTGCACTTTGTATGTATTCATGCGAGTGAAGCATTCTCCTATTATTTCCGTCAAACTTTTTTACATCTGTGAAGATGACTGTCTTGATGGGCATATTTAGACCCACGCTGAACGTTTCTGTCGCGAATAGGAGTTTTATGTATCCTTTTTCGAACATGAGTTCTACTATTTCTCGCAAGATAGGCATTACTCCGCTGTGATGAATAGCGATTCCTTTTTCAAGTAGAGATATCATTTCAACGTATTCCGGGAGATCTAGATACTCTTGGTAGTTGGGGAGTTTTCTTCTGAGGAGTTGTTCACATTCCTGTTTAATTTTCATCTCAACTGTGTTTTCGTCTCCTTCATCATTGAAAAGTGGAACAGTAATTTCTCTTGCGGCGATTTGTATTTGTTTTTTGGAAAGTATAAAACAAACGGCAGGAAGCATTTTGTGCGTCACCAGATATTTACATACTTCGTTTAACACAAAACTTCTTTTTGTGAACACTGTTTTTAGTTTCATAATGTCTAATACTTTTCTAAGTTCGTGATATTTACTCTCATTAAAGACTCCGGTTGCTGAAAGTATTGTATGGGGCGTGTTGATGAGTTTCCGTATTCTCTTTTCTTCTTCTTTGTCTTTTAAAGATTTGAAAAGGCCGTTTGGAGTTGTAATAAAGCTGTAGTGAGTTAGTGGAACTGGACGATACGTGGAGGTTGCTAGATATACCTCTTTTTTACTTTCCACAGACTCTTCTTCTCTACACTCAATCCAGTTTGCAAACCGGGTAGGATTGTCTAGAGTTGCAGATAGCATTACCATCTGAACGTGGTTAGGTGTCATTAATATGATATTTTCCCATACGCTTCCTCTCTCTGGATCATTTATCATGTGAACTTCGTCATGGACAATGCATGCCAAGTCATTTTCAAAATCCATATCGAATATCAATAGGGGATCAATAAGAGAATTGGATGGTTGTGTTTTTTTATAAAGGGTATTTTGTAGGATTTCTGCTGTCATTATGAGAACATCTGCTTCTGGATTAATTTTATTGTCTCCTGTTAGAAGTCCAATACTTAGATCAGGGAACTTTTGAGTGAACTCGTAATACTTTTGGTTGGATAATGCCTTTATGGGAGAAGTATATATAACCTTTTTCTTTTTGGATGTGAAATATTGAATAGCGAATAGAGCTGGTAGTGTTTTTCCGGATCCTGTAGGGACGCAGCTCAATGAGTGATGACCAGATACGATTGCTTCGATTGCGAATTTCTGAAAAGAACTCAGCGAAAAAGAGTATGTTTCGAAATGGTGATCGAACTCTGAAGTTTCAGCGTATCTGTTTTTTTCGATTTGTTTTACCATAGTTTATGTGTGAGTATCTTTCTAGGTATGTTGGTTAAAGTAAATCAATTTTAATTTACTATGAAATTGATTTAAAATTATTTATATAGTTAAGATACAATGTCCGTTTTGTATCGTCTTATACCGTTACGCATTCTTAGGAGAACGTCTGGTGTAAAGTTTGATGAGATTGTTCCATCTGACATACCGAAAATTGATGGTATTGATCGTGTTATTCATGGTGCAAACAGCATTTCTCCTGGTCCAGTGGAAGAGTCTGTTCCTCCTGTGAAACGACCTTGGTATATGCATCCGGGTCAAGACGATAATTTGATGGTTTTGCAGGGAACTAGATATGTAGATATATTTGACCCTAAATCAATGGATAAAGCGTCTTTTATCATTACCCCTGATAAAGTTTATAAAAACGAAAAGTTGTATTATGATGGTCCTGCAATGGTCGTATGGCCTGCTGGTATCTTTCACAGAATTATTACTGGGGAGGAGGGAAGTATAAGTGTGAACTTTTCAACGCGAAAGAAAAACTTTGATTTGAAAGATAATTTTAATGTGTATGATCTTTGTGTGAATACGGGAGATTACAGACTTCTCAGAGATGGGTATGAGGATCAGCCGGATTTGAAGTATCAGTATCCATCTGAGGAGATTCGAAATTTGATAAAGGATAATTAATGAGTTTCTGCTATTTTCTTTTTTATGTTGGCAACAGCCTTTCCAGGATTTAATCCTTTTGGACAAGTGTTACTGCAGTTCATAATAGTATGACATCGATATAATTTGAAAGAATCATCTAGTTCTTCTAGTCTTTCTTTGGTATAATGATCACGACTATCTTCAATCCATCTATATGCTTGCATGAGAACAGCCGGACCAAGATACTTGTCTGCATTCCACCAGTAACTAGGACAGCTTGTAGAACAGCACGCACATAGGATACATTCATACATACCGTCTAATTTTTTCCTGTCATCTTGATATTGTAGAATTTCCATTTCGTTTGATCCATGAAATATGCTACGTCTATCACGGCGAAGCCATGGTTTTATAGATTTGTATTGATCATAGAAGTTGGTCATGTCGGGAACTAAATCCTTTATTACATACATATGTGGTAACGGGTTAATCTTCATAGGTTCCTCTGAGTGTTTGTCTATGTAGCATAGACATGCAAGTGTATTTTTCCCGTTTATGTTCATCGCACAAGATCCGCATATACCTTCTCTACACGAACGCCTAAATGTAATACTCGGATCTTGTTCGTTTTTAATTTTCAGTAATGCGTCTAAGACCATGGGTCCACAGTCATCAAGTTTTACGGGATAGGTGGCTACATAAGGTTTTTGCCTTTGCTCAGGATCCCATCGGTATATTTTGAAATACTTTATTTTTGGAGGGTTTATTTTGAACGGGTCCATTTTTAGAACTACATTTGGAAATGCGTTCTTTATTTTTTGTGACAATGTCATAAAGTTCATTTTGTGTATATATTAATGGTTAACATAATACATATCAATTTTAAATATAAAATTAATATGTGGTTTTCATGTATGAGTGTAGTAGATAAATATAAAGTAGTAAGGAAACTGGGGCAAGGTGCGTTTTCAAATGTGTTTTTAGGAAAAGATATTCGAAGTGAGAATGACGTTGTGATAAAGACGGAATCTGTAGATAACGAAATTGGGTTATTGAAACATGAGGCGTCTATGTATATAAAGCTTCGCAACGTTCCTGGTATGTTACTTTTGAAATGGTATGGGGTTGTTGAAGATATGAGATGTTTAGTGTTGCCTTACGCTGGAATATCTATGGATAAGATTGAAGATATTTCTTTTCCAGATGCGCTGTCTTATTTGAGACAACTGATCAACATTCTCAGTTCTATACATTTGATGGGTGTTTTGCACAGGGACATAAAACCTTCTAACATATTGATTACGCACGAAGGAAACTGTAAGATAGTGGATTTTGGGTTGAGTTGTATGTATAGACAAACTTATGGGAACCATATAGACGAAAAGTCTGGGTGTCAGCCTATTGGAAGTCCGAACTATATGTCGTTGAATGTTCATAGAGGACTAAATCCCTCTAGAAGGGATGACTTAGAATCCTTGTGTTATACTTGTGTTTATATGATTAAAGACGAATTACCCTGGAACAATTGTAAACTAGAAGAGATTGAATCGTTGAAGGAGAATATGTCGGACTTTTGTCCTGCTGTTTTGGCCGTAATTTGGGAGTATAGTAGAAAACTGAAATTTTCAAAGACTCCTGATTATTGTGCGCTATGTGATTTAATTGATGACGAGTTAAAACTCTTGTAATACTATATAGGATTGATATATGGATACATACCAGTATTCCACGGTTTTAACATCGTATTTATTTTTGACAAACGGTATTCACTTGACTATTAAACGAGATTTTCTTTATGCAATGGCATTTTATGGACTGTTTGTTAGTTCAGTAATTTTTCATTCAACTGGTGAAGGGTCTGATTTTAAGGCTTCTATCGGAGTTTTTGACAAAATCATGGTTTATCTTGTCGTTTTTATAGGGGGGCATAGACTTTTTTCAAGGTGGAAGAATACTCCTCTGCATTGGTTCGTAGTGTTTACATTTTTACTAACTATATATTTGTATTGGTATGGATATGCTACTCAAACATTAACGTGGGATGAGGATAAGCCAACTGCTTATTTATCACATGTTTTTATGCACAGCGCTGGTTGTTTGGGTCACCATTCTATTTCCTTACTTTTATAGTATAAAAAACGAAGTTAAAGATAATTTTATGAATTTTATAGTATATGAGCAATCAAGCTGTCGGATTGAATAGAGACAGTGTAGACAAATATTACACAAAACCAGAGGTGGTTGGTCTGTGTTTGAACGAACTAAAAAAACATGTTTTTGTTGACGTTGGAGATTTGCTAGTTGAACCTAGTGCTGGAGACGGGGCCTTTGTAAATGAACTGGTTAATATGAGTGATCATTGTTTGTTTTATGACATTGATCCACAGCATTCACATGTTGAAAAATTAGATTACTTAAATATAGATACGAGTGTGTTTACCGGGTATCCCAAGGTTCATGTAATCGGTAATCCTCCCTTTGGTCGTCAGTCTTCCACTGCGAAAAAGTTTATAAAGAAATCTTGTGAGTATTGTGATTCTATTTCGTTTATACTTCCTCGTAGTTTTATGAAAGATAGTATGAAGAAATCCATTCCCCTTCATTTTCATCTATTGTATGAAATGATCTTACCGGAATACTCGTTTTTGGTGAATGATAAAGATTATGACGTGCCCTGTATTTTTCAGATATGGGAGAAGAAAAATATTATACGTGATGTCCCTGAAGTTGTTGATGCTGTGGGGTATAAGTTTGTGAAAAAAAGCGAAGATCCGGATTTATCATTTAGACGCGTAGGGGTTTATGCTGGAAAAGTTACTAGGGATATCGAAGATAAATCCGAACAATCACATTATTTCATAAAAACGAATAAACCTCTTACGAAACAGCAGTTTGATTTACTAAAAAATATGAAGTTTACATGTAAAGATAATACGGTTGGAGCTAGATCTATATCGAAACCAGAAGTTATTTGCAGGTATAATGAAGTGTTTAGTTAGATAGACGGAGACACTATATTAAAGAATCTATGGATTATGTTTTTGATGTTTTTCAGATAACATAATCTATCCTTTTCGAATCCGATTCTGAATAAGTGGTAAGCTTTGTTTTCTTCAGATTTTAATTCAATGTCGTTGCATACTACGCATAGCAGCTTGCTTTTTTCAGTGTTGTGAGGATTGTTTATTATATATTTGTATCCTCTGTTTATTTGTTGACCTCCCGACCACACATCTAACTGATTCATGCCAATAATAATTTTATCGGTGTTCTTATTGTAAATATACCAGTCAGGTATCTCGCTGGTAATATGTGATTCGTGTTTCTTTTCAAACTCTATCTCGTAGTTTGCTCGTTGTTGTTCTGGAATCTGGTAGTGTATGTTTCTCACAGTATCCTCGACGATTTTGTTGAACATATTTCCTCGAACAACACCCTTTGTTCCTGGAGGGATAAGATTTATCATGTAATCGTTGATTACTTTTTCGATAACGACACTGTCCAATTCGTTTTTTTTGAGAACATCTTCAAGAATAGAGATTGCCTTCTTTACAGACTCGCATGTTTTGTATTTAGATAGTAATTCGGAGTCTTTTAGTCTGCGTATTGTATCATGGCATATTTCAGCGTTTATGCGTTCCGTTATGTTTTTAATCATAGTCGTTATTATTGGTGCATAGTATTATTTGAAAAAAACCGTTTCAATTTTTTATACGCAGATTGATATTGTTTGGTTAATATATAATGTCTGAAGAAGGTATAGATTTGAGCAATAGTATAATTGACCCTAGTAATTCTGATATTTGCGAAGATGAATTTTCAAAGCTGGAAAACGAGATTGATATCACGAACAATGACCTTGATATGGTGTATAAGATTCAATATAGTCTCAGTGAAAAGTTATCTGTTCAGAAGAAGCATTTGCATGATAAAAAGAAGGAGTTGACTATTAAAAGAAAGCGTGATGTTATGGATTTTGATTTGAAGTGTATGCAGATGGAAAATGAGAGAATGGAGCGTTATCTGGATATATTGAAGCGAAAACATGAAATAGAGATTTCTTATGTGCAGGAGGTGTTCTCTCATAACAAGAAAATAATTGATATATGTAATAGTAATATTGACATAAGTTACATGTCATTTCCCTCTATAGATGCTGCATACATGGAGCAAATAGACAGTATTTTTTCAGTTAAATCTATACCAACTGAAATTGAAGAGAAAAAGAGTAGTGGTGACAAACCGGTGAGGCCCCCACCACCTCCTATTCCTAATAAGGTGGTGATGAGTAATGTAGTTAAAAAAAATGATAGTAATACTCCCGCTAGAAGACAGAGTTTACCTGTAGGACTGGAAGGTCATCTTCGCCATGCGTTGGAAACAAAATTTGCTCATGTGAACTCACAGATACAAAAGGATCAAAAGGATCATGACGATAGTGGAGATGATTCATGGGACTAACGAGATAAAAAATAATTAGTATTTTACAAGCTATATTAATTATTTGTTACTACATCTATCTATTATTACGAACGCTCTACTATTCCTTCTTCCATATTCGTGCAATCGACAACAACTCCGTCTGATATGAACTCTATTAAATGATACTGAACGTTAAACTTATACTGTTCATATTCTGCATCATAGGCATAAGGTTCACCCTTGGTCTGTAGTTGTATGTAGCGAGGCACGTTGTAGATATGGTTCCAGTTCCATCCAGTCCACAATCCATCTCTTACATGTTTTATACATCCATCTGAGTATTTTGACAATCTGATTCTCTTATTACTATATTTTTTATCATAATCCTGCATTTTCTTTAGTTTTTCACAATTGTAATCAATATCTTCATACTTTCCTCTATATACAGATCCATCGCCAGCATGTTGATCATCGTCGTTCTCAAGTTCAATCTCTTCTCTACTTTCTAACAAATCATACATATACTCATGATCAGAGTCTTCATCGTTTCCGTATCTCGAATAGTGAATGTCCATTGGTATTTGGTTTTAGGTTTTCCATGTCGGTATTAAATACAACCAGGATCAATTTTTTTTGGTATTAATTACAGGACATATGGGATTTGAAGTCGTATAAAAAATAGTTATTACATTACACGGTTTACTAATTATTAATTATTACATTTACTATTTTTATACCGAAGCACCTGTCATCTTGTTGAATATTTCAGGGTCAATATCTTTTTTAAATCTGACAACAGACACGTTTTTTCGGCAAGTGGGACACGCAAGTTCTTTCTTCGGTAAAACCAATGTACCAACACATTCTGTGCAGTATGCGTGTCCACAGTCAAACGCAAGACAGTTTTTGCAACTCATATCTTCTCTATAACAAATCATACACGTATCATCGTTCATAAAGTATTCGGAATCGTCGGAATCCATCATCCAAGTAAATCTGGGGTTGCGACGCATCGGGGCTTGGAGTTTGGCAATCTCACGCCAGATGATCTCTTTCGTTTCTATCAAAGATTGCTTGAACTTTTTCTCGAATGCACAAGTTGAACCTTCACAACTGATCTTACTAATGTGTCTCACTACGGCTCTGTAGTTAATACCATATACTGCGTGGGAAAACTGACGAGTTGCTGTGCATTTTATTGCCGCTATTTTCATAACACGCCTCCAGTAGATCATACTTTTTTTTGTGTCTATAATGTCTTGGATCATCTCGGCGGTTCTCATCTCTGTTTGTGCTGATATCTCGTATGCTCTTGACAATATCAAACATATGTTATCTGCTCTTTTTATAACTGAACGATCCATACATCTAGTTGCTGTGTGATCAGTGCAACCACAGATACTGCATTTCACTTCTCGAATATTTACATTTCTAACTGCCAAAGGAGTGATGTTTTGGGTTGATGAACTGACTGGAGATGGGGATAACCAGTCATCGTCGGTTTCGTCACCACTATCGTCACTATCGTTGTCACTATTGTCATTGTCATTGTCTGAATCGTCGTCGCTATCTATTACTGTTACATTAGGTGCATTTTGTGAAGGGGGTGAAGTATGTTCGGGGTTGATTTCAACCATATTTCCATTATTAAGTTCTCGATAAATTCTGCCATTGCTATGGATAAATACACGATTGTTATCACGAAGATGTATTTGTACAGAACCAGCTCTTATTGAGTTACCTGCGATTGAATTGTTTTGTGACTGGAGTGCGGACATAATTAACGGATCTACGTTTTAACGTATATATATATTTTCATCTGCGTATTATATTCCCATAAAAATACGATCAATTTTTTCAGGAGAAATACTTTACAAAATTATCTGTTGATATTTTATGGGAGCTAGTAAAACTAAAAAGAATTTGAAAAATACTCGTGTATTATTACCTAAGCTTAAGAAGGTTACAAATAAGAACAAGAAGTATCACTACAAACTAAAAAACCCTTCAGAGATGAGAGAAAAGGCAATAGACGAGGGCATCATGTATGAATATAAGAATATGGGAAAAACTAAGAAACAGGCAGCTACTGCGAAGAAGGGAAGGTTCAACATCTTACGTATTTATCGAAGAAACAAGAAGGTGGATGAATGTCGTAAGATCACTCGAGATATGCGTTATATAGACAAGAAATACAAGTTGGGAAAAACTAAGAATATATGCGGGAAGAAAAAGAAGGGAAAGAAAACCAAAAAGACTAAAAGAAAGCAAAAGGGAGGAAGTAATATCGCAGCATTCTACAAAGACGAGGCAGCACTTCAAACAGGGAGAATAGTGGAAGGTTCTTCCGATGATACTTCAACGCTTCCAACCGCGAATTTAGCGACCTCCAACAGTCTCGTCCATGTGCGATTACCAAATAATCAGGATGAAGTGCCACAGTTGATATTGGCAGAAGAAGATGTTGTGCGAGCAACTCCTGAGAGTTGTGCTGGAGCTACTGAATCATTTATTGCAAGAAATAGAGTGCTTAGTCCTGTTGATATTGTTAATAATATAGAATTGCAATCACGTATTGAAGAAGCAGATGATTGGAGAAATGATCCTGAGTTAGCTGAAATAGTAGAACGTTATACTTCTAGATGTGGGCTTTGTCGACAACCTTTACTAGAACGGTATCCCCTTCGATTTTTAAGAGAGAATCCAAACGCCGTATGTCCCCCTGCTGCTGATATGATGGAAAACGGATGGCAACATTGGAGATCTAATGCAATATTTCAGGTAGGATGTTCAGGAAACCACCGCTTCCATTTTGGTTGTTTACAGAACTATTTAAAGCGTAGTTCTTATGCACGGTCTACTAGCGACCCATACGATTGCCCAGTTTGTCAAGAACCCTGTATTCGTTATCAGGCTAGTTTACTAATAGATAGTTTCATAGGTGGGGAAAGACCTGATTCATCGATGGGTGATCATTGGCCTAGATCACATTGGAGCATACATGAAGCTGATGGTACTGCTATTCTGAATAATGAAGAACCAAGGACAGTGAGTGCGGATTATTGGTACGGAAAACCAAAATATCTTGGTGAAGGTATGCCAACACCGGAAGGAGAGAGTGGTGATATATGTGCTGCAGGCAATTGTGCAATTACTGGTGGAAAAGGAAAAACAATAAAAGGTAAGAAAAGTCGAAAACACTAATTATTTTTACATTTTTGAATAGTAAAAATAATTGAATTAGAAGCAAAGGTATTTATTGTAACGTATTGGTCCAGTGACACCTTTCTCCTGTCTTTGTTGCTTTTCTCTGGTTACCCCGACTCTATGTATACAGAACTCGCAAGTAAGTTGATTATGTGATGATCCACGTTTGCAGGTATATTTTGTATCAAAAAAAGACTCAGATTCTCGCTTCCTGGCTCTGTCTTGGTATTTCTTGGACATTTATATATAGTAATTCTTTATTTTAAATTGATTTATGTCATATAATATTTAGATTGTTAGTTGTGTATCTGTGTTAATTTATTCATCTATATCCGTATCTTCTTCGCCACTGTCATCACTTTCACTGTCACTAGAATCACTACAATTACCGTCGTGACGACTACGGTGTTTGTATGGATAGTTAATGTTGTTTATTGTAATGTATCGTGTATATTCTTCGTGATTATTTAGATTGGTTGTGGGGTTTCTCATATTGTATCTTATTTTTTTGAATATCAACTTTTCGGTTCCTGCTACACCAGCGAAGAATATTTTGTATACACATCCCTTTCCACCGCAGCACTCATGATCATAGTGAATGCT
>CEQL01340010.1_pt1 | contig 12785 bp, 10 predicted proteins | sample 356281 | NCBI WGS metagenome assembly CEQL01 (sample SAMEA2621203, study PRJEB7988) | marine metagenome | biome: marine biome (ENVO:00000447); feature: surface water layer (ENVO:00002042); material: "saline water (ENVO:00002010), including plankton (ENVO:xxxxxxxx)" | depth 5 m
TTCGTGTCTACGCTACCAACTACAACGTGCTTCGCGTAATGTCTGGTATGGGTGGTCTTGCTTACTCCAACTAAGCACATTACACTTTACTGGTTATTATTTACGTTTTCTTACCAAATATATGATTTAGTCTGTAGATCATAAGCGACTATACAATTTACTTAACTAATTCATGCTGTATGCAATACAGTATGAATAATCAACCGTTTAATTTATAGCTTTCGTATGCTCCAAACGAAACAGCTATCACCCCCACAATGAGTGAAAGTATGATTTTGTAATTGATTTTATCTCCGAACAAGTAAGCTCCGGCTAAAATAGTGACAAACATGTTTAGGTTACTCACAGCTATAGCGATTCCACCGCCACCTGACAAAGCCAACGTGTTTGTTATCAAATAACTGAAAAGTATCACGGCAGGAATGACAATCGTCCAGTATGGGAACTTTTGGTATTTTGTGAAAAAACTTCTAAATTCTACTGGACTCGCAATAGAATAGTAAATTAATGTAATTGATCCAATGGCTCCCGCAACCGCGAGAATACTACACAAATACATGTGTTTGTTGATAAACCCTTTAGGCACGGTTTCCTTCGTTCCTTCCAGAAACGTGTTGAAAGAACCAACTAGAAAAAGACTCATTATAGCGAAAAGAATCCAACTCGTTTTCATGTATCTTATATACTGTAAAATTATAATTATTTACCTCTAATAATTTTTATAATATCTATATTATCTAAATACAGATGAGCCATCTAAGCACGTCAGCATCTACTGCAGCCATGATATTTTACTCTCTCATCACATTCTTCGTAGCTCCCTTTCTTACAAGACCTGTGATGGGAGATCATCCCGATCAATGTATCGCCGGGTTTCTTGTGGGATTCACAATAAGTATACTTCTCTGGATGAAGTTTGGTCGTCATCTTACAAAACCCGCACCAAAAGCATAACACCATTTAAAGCATTTTATAAAATAATATAAATGAATACTGGCATCTATATTATTATCTTATGGGTTTAGATACATCTCGATTAAAAAAACATGCTGACGTATTTGGTCTAAATGGAGGATACGTATTGTTATACTGCCTAGCAGTATCGTATTATATGGACCCTCTTATAGGATTCTACATATGGCTTAAAATGCACGCCTTTCACTATTACGAAACATTCTATTACCTATATCCACCATACTACCGATACAAACACCTGGTTAGACTAACAGATACGGGGTTTTTCGCGAACCTTTTGTTTTACTACTATCCCGAATACCTTCCTGTGTGCTTTAACGTTCAGTTTTTAATTACATTCGGTTATTGGACAGCTGTATTAATATATGGAATGAAAGACACCGATGAACGAACACACAGAAAAATTATTCCCAGTGTGCAAAAAATACATAGTATCCTCGGTCACTCAGTTTCTATGGGAATACTGATTTATTATCAAATGTTGTTTGGTGTCATATTCGACAAAAAAACTCTTATGTATAGCTTTTTATGGGTTTATTCTTGGTTATTTTGTATTTACACACCATGGAGATATTTTACAGGAGACGTTGTTTACTCCATCCTTGATCACAATAGAGATTTTACAAAGGCGATATCAACACTTCTTACATGTAATGTATTACTAATTGTAGCAAACCTCACCGGAAATGCGATGTATGAGATTCGGGAAGTTGCCATGGCGTTCTCAGGATTTCCACCATAACTAATTCATGTGTGAGGAATCACACAACTTATCCATATCCTTATCCTTCAAATAATCCGACCAAAGAGCCTTTGTCCCTCCATCATATTTAAAAGCATAATTCATCGCAATCAACCACTCATTAATGTTATTACCATCTATGCTAATGGTTGTTAATAACCTTCCGTATTTATCTAGCTCTCCACAAGTCACTGAAACAACCTTATCGAGTATCCTGTAACGCAAGTTGTCCCTGACAAAATATCCATATCTCTTCTCGTTATCATCCCTCGTCCTCAACTCCGGGGTGTCTATCCCGATCAATCTACAATTCCACTTATACAACACACCGTTCAATGGAAATACTACCTTGATCGTGTCTCCGTCGTAAACAGATACAACCTTAGCCTCTATTGTTTGTCCATCCACGCACTTGCAATACTCAGGAGCATCCGTAATAGCACTCCAATCTATCGGAATCTTTGATCCAGTCATTGTTATACCACAACAACATAAATAAGGTTTAAACCATTTACACACAGAACTCATCATCTTATATTATCTTATCTAGGTTAACTACTTCGAAATAATTACCAATTCGGTGTTCAATTTTAAAAGTTTCGGTATTAATATTAACCAGAAAAAATTGATCCATATTCACCAAATATACTGTCTGAAAAAACTTATAATGAATGTTGTTATACAAAAAATTGCTAATCGTCTCAACATCCCGTGTGATGTTGAAAATATTATTGTGTCATACTGTTACGACGAATGTGGATACACTACAGATGAGATTGCATGGATTAAACAAATAAAACAAACAACCAGAAACAGTTTTATGAAACTAAGGCTCAAAATAGAACTTACAGAATGGTATCATTATAACACGTCGGTTTCCTGGCTAAAGCCTGCAGGTAGAGGAGTATATGGAAAAAGAAACCTGTCGTCTGTATATGGTGGTGGCACACTATACGAGAGTAGACTCATCAAAGAACATGCATACTTGGGCAATGGGTATATAGATAGAAAAATAAAACAAGGAGATGAAAGAAGGAAGAAAGACGTCTCCCCGATCTAATCTAATCTAATCTAATCTAATCTAGAATATCATGAATATCAACAAAATATTCATAATAACATACAAGTTTATTCCTCGTCTTCTTCTTCGGGTCTAAGTAAATAACTTCCTCTATCTGCATACCATCCATTCAGATCCACGTCAGCAAAAGAGTTCTCTATATATCTTCCCTCATTCGGATACTCCTGAGCAATCCAACTAGGCCACAGAAACTGATTGGTCAACGGATTCGTTGGTTTCTGGGATGATTCTATTCTCGCCTTTATCCATGCAATCAATTGCGCACGATGCAAACAATAATACTTATCTCTATTTCTTATGTCTTCCTCTGTTTCCGGCTCGCGTTCACCATTTTGTATTTCTTCTTCGGTGGGAGGAGGCCTAGTATTAAACGGGACCTTCACTGATTCAGCCGGATTCAGAAGATTACCTGTGAAAAAATCAAAGACATGTGTATTGGTGACCCCGTCCACAGTTGAAGTTTCTTTATTTTGACAATCTTCAAAACCTAACTCAGTTGCCGCACGCGCTCGCTCCTGATATCCTTCGTCAAACGAAAAGATAACTTTCAACATATCAATCGCGGTCTTTTCACTCAGTTTCATTACCTGTTGTTGTTGTCGAGTAATGACACTGTTAGGATCTTCACCCTCATACCTTAACTGCTGTCTTAATATGGATAATTCTTTACCTTTCTTAACAGCTAGAGATATTGCATCGTGACCGTCTCTGTCAAACATTATAGGACTAGCACCATTTTCCATAAGCTCATTTACAAGTGTAGTGTTTTCACTCAGAATGGCGTAATGAAGTGCTGTGCGACCATTATTATCTGTTTGGTTTACGTTAATTTTTGTTACATCTCCATCTTCATAAAATTCTTCCAACTGTCCGAACACACCAACCCCGGGGGCGTCATCATCAGCAATTGCTCCCAACGAACTTGTTACAGATCCCGACCGTGATCGTGACCGTTGCCGCAACAGTTGTTGGGAACTTCCAAGATTAGCGAGAAGCATATCGCGACTACTTCCGGTTCTGGACATTGCCTGTTGAATACTTCGTTCTGTAGGACGGCTAACTGTGTCATACCGTGCTTGAAATCTAACCCTTCGTCGTTTTGACCGAGAAGCACCACTCTCTTCGTCTGTATCCGATTTCCATACTCTATTCAACAAATAATATGTTATATTGTCTCTCATCTGATTTTCATAGCTCCCATCATCTGAAGCACCTTCTTCACTTGATTCATCACTCTCAAGAGTATCATCACTATCATTCTCTACAGCATACATCAATGCTGTTTTACCATATTCATCTTCACTATTAATCTCTAGTCTGTCTCCTGCAAGACTCATTATAAATTCAACAGTCTTAAAATCATCATTCTTACATGCATACATCAACGCAGACATACCTCTACGTGATGGATTTACTCTGGAACCTGCTTCTCGAAAGTTTATATCAATCCCTTCCCCAGCTCTAAAAGCTCTAACTAAAAACTGTGAAAACTGACTATACGCAAAGTTCTCTGGGTTCAGATACCCTGCAAGTAATTGAGTATTGTTACTTAACATCTCTCCCAATATGTTACCATCACTTGTTATATATTCGGTAAGACCGCTATAATTAGACATTTTTTCTATGATCCATGTCAGTATAGTCGATCCATCCTCAGAATACACATTCCACCGTATAATACCTTTCATTATACGATTATCCGGACGCCTTGTAGTAACAACAACCTCTTCTCCAGTTCTTGGATCCGTCTCGGTGTCATGCATAACGACACTACCTTCCCACAAATATCGCGCTAACAAAAACTCGCCCCGTTTAAGAAGCTCCAAAATAGGAATGGGAAATCCAGCCCCCCTGACGTTCTCATTACGAGGATCATTTCCTATAGTGGGAAACATATCTCTTAAATGTGTAATAAGGTGTCCTTTCTCTTCTCTTGAGATAAGATCGGGACCCATGTTTATTATGTATGTCAAAAAATACTGCCCATCTCTTATATTCGAGAACTGATCTGTGAATCTAAGACTAAGAATATCTCTGATATCGTACTCATGTTGCTGTTTGTTAGGGATTATACCCGTATCTATAAGTTCCCACAGCGTGGGTGGAGGTCTATAGGTAGTGCCTCGAATGGCGTTCATCGATATCTGTCGAGCTATCTCTCGTTCTTCATCCTCACTGTTCATCCCACCACGCTTACCTCGAGCATTCAATCTACTATTGCGTTTAGAAGGGTTCACGTATATTGTCTTATATTTACTTAAAACATCCTTTCGGGTAAAAGCAATCTTTTTGATCTTTTTGGTCTTCTTTGCTTTTAGAACCTTACCTTTGCGTATATCTTTACGAGGATTCTTTTTATTTTTTGAAAGTTTCGTCTTACGTTTAGGCTGTTGTTTCTTTGTTAATTTACCTTTGGACATATATTAACTGAATAAAAAATTTGTGATTATTCAGTTAACATTGCATAACATACGTTAAATTATTCCTCTTCGTATTCAACAACTGGTATAGAATTATAAAAGTCTAATACTCGCTTGCTTGTTTTAACCTTTTTCGGGTCAAAATTAGACAAGTATAGACCGTCCAAACTTTTTACCCTGGAAAGGGCAACATATGTTTGTCCATATTCAAATATACTACCACCAACATCTACCTCTGCTAAACTTAGTGTGGCCCCCTGGCTTTTGTGAATGGTCATCGCCCATGCTAGAATTAACGGATACTGCCCAACTGCCAAATTAGGATAATCTTCAGAATGCCAATAGTGCATAGACATTACCAAGTTAATACCATTTGAAAACAACACTTTTGGAGCCAGTTTTCCCTCACTTGTCATAACAAACCCATCAACCTTACCTATGGAACCGTTGCAAATGCCATTTTCCAAATCTATATTCACAGTGCACATTACGTTAGCCCCTTTTTTAAGATCTAAGCTCTTCACACAAGGAGTATTGTTGATAAGGTTGTCTATCTCATACAACGACTTCTGTGGCGTCAAATAGCGAATCCCCTTCTCAAGTTTCTTTCTGGGTATTTCCCTACCCGAACCGTCCAAATAAGTTCTACAGTCTGTTTTGTAATCATAGGAAAACGTCTTCTTTTCTTCATTCAAACTGTCAAACATTTTCTTATTGATCGCGTCAACCTTACTCTTTACAGCAAACAACTTTGTGGGAACCACGCCCTTATACCTTTCAGCATCAAATTTACGGTTCACATGCTTTTTCAATGTTTCTACGTCAATAGGCTCCACTATTGCGTTCCTGATATTATTCAGAATACGACAAAACACTTCGTCGCTCTGACGAAATATCTTTGTGAGAACAATGTGTTGATCCTCGCCAAATGTCTCTTTCCAACTAGGAGATTCAAAACAAAATTTCTGATCGTCTTCTGTATCGTCTATACTGTTTGAAACAGGCGGTAATTGATAAAAGTCTCCGACAAACACAACCTGTAATCCTCCAAATGGTTTGGAGGATTTTCTCACTTTCTTACCTATGTAATCCAACAACTCAAATATTCTCTTTGACATCATGCTCACTTCATCTACAATAAGTATATCAGTAGTTATCCACTCCACCTTCTTTTTAGCGTTATCCAAAATACTCTCCAAAATTATATGCGGAGGTTCCTTTCCAAGCTTTATACCACTCCAGGAATGAATCGTTCGAGCATTACACTGTAATAATAACGCAGCGCATCCAGTCATCGCACAAACCTTAGCCTTCTTGAAGTTTTCTTGACTACTTTTCAAAAGGTGTCTAATTAAAAGAGTCTTCCCAGTCCCCCCTTGACCCGTAATAAATAAATTATCACCATCCTCAAACTGTTGAAGTGCACATTTTTGTTCTACAGAAAGAACATCATAGTCTAATTTTGATGCATCAATCTGTGTTTGCATTATCTCCTCTTTCTTTTTCTCTAGATTTTTTTCTTTTTTCTCAGCCTCCCTCTGTAGACGCTGCTCTTCCTTCTTCTTATTTGAAAACTCATTCTTCTTTACAGCCTCTTCTATCTGCTGTCTAGTTAACTTTGTTTTTTCAATAACTTCCGTAATATCTCTACCAGCATCCATAAGATCACAAGCAATCTTTCGTATTCTAGACGTAATACCACCACATGTTCTGTCGTGATCATTGGCGATATTCCAAATAGATATTCCTCGAGCGAGACTATTCAAAAGATTTGTTTCCTCTTCATCTGTCCACTTCTTACCTTTTGAACCAGGCGCGACCTTGTCATTTACACATTCAGAGTCAGGTCCTGTAATCATACTCTTATCATCACGTGCTTTTTCAAGCGTAGCATCTTTCATCATAGTCGTTAACATTGTATGTATAACGGAAAAAATACAATGTATACATTTCAATTTTTATTTGATTGCGGACAATCATTCATCGGTTTCATCAGTTTCACTATCTTCCTCGGTATCATTTCCAGGCTCCCTCATTGCAGAAAGAGGCACATGTCTTTGTGTAGAAAGAATATACGTATAAATATCAATGACTTTCGACAAAATATCAACATGTTGCGCATTACAGGGATCATATACAGAAAGCCCATCATTATATTCCGCAAGATTTTTCTGAAAATACCAATCATCGAACATCTGTAAATACACAATAAAGTTATACGCCATCTTGTTGTAATCACACACATCATCATTCCAAAAGTATCGTTTTACTCTTCTACCTGTGGCAACACCATTTACATAAACAGGACATTTCCAATAATCGGCATAAAACCACGTGCTCTCACGAAAGTTTTTCATAGTGGTAGTCAAAAGCCAATCTCCTTTACAAACATAATCAGTCCAACCTATCTTTCTGAACATTGATAATAAACTTCCTGCTGAAGATTGTAAACAACAAAGGTTGTCTATCAAGAACCGGATTTCATCCCACTTATACTTTTCGGCAAACTTAGTATACTTAACATCATTATATACAAATGCACCTATGTGCAAAACCATCTCCTCTGGAAGTCTTTGAATAATAGCCTGAAAACTATCTGAAACATCCATGGCATTTGGATCAGGTGCAACGAGAGTCATGTTTTGTGTCATGTTTAGAACAGATGTCATGTCTATATTAACTACCTTAATTAATTTATGTATAAAGATATCAATTCTTTTTGCATAAATTATACCTCATATTCGTCCCAGTTATCCTGTATCTTCTCGTGGTCCGAATATAGGTCATGTTTAATGGTAGTCGTTCCCTTTCCATCTCTCTCGGTCTCATACTCCAAAAACGTATCATTGATCTTATCGTCAAGTATCATCTCTTTCTTCTGCCACTCGAACATCTTTTCACGATTACTGTAAGTGAGCTTTCTGTTATTAATATTATATTCATTCCTGGCCTTTGTGTCCATAGTGATCTCATATTGTGTTGTAAGCTCCTTCTTAGAGTTGATAATCTCAACATATTCCTTATCCATCTGCTCCTTTACAGCCCGCCATTCCCTTAGTTTCTCGGCGGCATTGGCATATTTCCATAAATTAGGATCATACCATGGTCCCAACACATCCATACGATGTTCAATCTGATTATGTAGTGTTGAATACTTTTCTCTGAGAGACTGAATATTCTCTTTTATTTCATCATATTTAAAATACTTGGACACAGACAATACCAGAGAAACGTAAGTTGAAATACTTATCGACATAACCGAAATAATCGGATCTTGTAACCCGAACTGAACTTTTGTGGCATTAAAAAATCCGGCAACCGTAGACAAAATAATCACCGATGTCTGAATGCGGTTTATAATGTTCGTAAGATCGCCATATTTTAGATCAAGAAGACGTTTTGACTCCTTGCATTCACGAAGAACAATCATGTTGCTCTTTTTAATATTCTTTATCTCATTGCTAAACACAATATATTCCTTCTGCTCGATCCACTTATCTCCTCCTTCGTGAGTAGCAATAGCTAACCCCAGACTAACATCTGATGAAACTATAATGTTACTATTAGGGGGAGGAATAACATCCCCGGTAGTAGGAGATATTATTGAAAACTGTATTCCTGCAGAGACATCATCAACTCCAAGTTGAATCCCTGATAAATCTATCTCCCCTCCGCTTGGATCGTTGTTTCCTTGGGGTAAATTTTCTGTTCCTTCTGATCCTTCCGACATATATAATATAAACATTTTAAATTACAGATATAGCTGAACAAAAAATTGATCGTAATTTAGTTCTGTAGAATTATGTATGAAAATATACAGACATGTCTAGAAAAGACGAAATTGTGTTGAAGTTCACACACTTCAACAGCATTCAACCTACAGAAGGGTGGAAATTAAGTATTTATACTAATCTCATTCAACACACTCCATGCTCATTTATAGATTTTGTAAAATGCGAATTAATCGAATACAAGAGAACAGTTCCCCAGAATATTATAGAAGACATTGACATTGACAACATAGAACTGGTAGATCTCTGGCAAAACTGTAGTGACGGAACCACATACAAACTCGAACAAAGAGGGCTGGCCATTAACTCAGCAGAGAATGATATGAACTTCTTCGAATATATAAAATCTCGAGAAAATACCGACTTGGAATCATGCAACCACTATATCAATACAAATTACCATACATACGAAGAAGGAGACGGATTCTTGAATCGTATAAGTGCAATGTTCTATGTAAGACCATGTAATCATACAGAAATAATTCATACCACACAATCGTCACAACTCGTTTACGAGCCAACAAATATTGACACATGTGTTGTTTGTATGTCGAATACTCGTGATACACTTACTATACCATGCAATCATCTTGTATTGTGCAACCATTGTTATGACAGGATTTGTGAAACATCGCCGGAGTTATTTTGTCCACGTTGTCCTATATGTCGTGTAACCATAAACGGATCAGTTCAAGTCACTTAATATAAACCATAAATCAACTACTACTATTTCTAAAAGTAAAATATTACAACATGTCTATTCTTTTTTTCCAGGATCATAACCATCATCGTTACAGATAGATACCGCATCCGCTTCACATGCCAGATCTTTATCAATGGTCACAGACTTTGTCAGATTCCTAATTATTTTTGCATCTATCTTGTGATCGTCGTCAGCGACCTTCATTGCCTCGTTGACAATTTTTAAATACTCCTGTCTCTTCCCACCCAGACCATCATGATTATGCTCGGGATGTTTTTCTTTCCACCGATTAATACCTTCTATGTTCTTGTGCGCTACTTTCTTTATGGCTTTGCGCATCTGATTATTATTGGTGTCATCCTTGTGCCATTCATCGTTGTTCTTGATATACAACGACATACGTTTTGAGTCAGTGCAGTGAATAGGGCGTTTTGTAACATCCATACCAGACAAGTTATCAATCAACACGCGACTGATTCCATCAACATACCCATTTCGTCCCATGTGCTCAAGATCGGTGAGTTGGCACTGGATTCCTTCCACAAAATCTACGAGATTCACAGCGTCCTTACACTTATCGTTTAGAAACACGTTTATGTTGAAATTGTTGCCCATATGTCCAATGTTGTTTATGGTCTTTGCGCCGGCACCATTCTCGATGATCTTATTCTGCATCTCTATCATGGACTTCTGTGTTTCCACTATCATCTTGTTAGACTCCGCCATGGTCTCGGCTAATAGCTTCATGCTGTCAGCTACTATGCTCTCGACAGTTTCTTCTTTTTTAGGCTCAACATCATTCTCTGCAGCCACTACAGTTACGGCATTTTTTGGCGAGTTTTTTGCAATTTCACAAGTTTTTTTATGATACCAAAGACTATTGCGAGCACTATATTCCTTACCACATGGGCAAACATAATTGTTCTGGCATTTTTTGGCATTTTTTGTTCTATCTACCGTTCTATTCGTTCTATTCTTATGTTTAGCTGTTAATAAATGAGCATTATAATTACTCTGTTTACTGCATCTAAAGTCACATGCAATACATACAAACTCTCCGGCATTTTTTGGCATTTTTTGTTCTATCATTTTGTTCTAAAGTGTTCTACTATAAACTACAGATAATAGTTTGTTTTAAAGTCGTTTTTACAAAATTTTATTTTATGGTAACAAAAAAATTCACAGAAATTCATTTTGTTACCATAAATTGAATTTTTTGAGTGAGTTTTAAAAGTTCTTCAAATTCCGAAATGGACATTTTTTATGTCCAATAAATGTCCATTTTCATATATGGAAGAAGTTTTAAAACATGTTTTTGTTACTGGTGAAACTTTCTGAAAAATACCATAATATTTTATTATGGTATATGGTAACACAATATGTTTTATTTGAGTTATTTATAATTTCATGATGTGTATATAATATAGTTTCGCGTAAAAAGGGATAAATACATCTCCTTACTCTTATAATAGATGCTTCCACCCAGCACTTCCTTCTTGTTAATTGGTTGTTTATTATTTTCACCAAGCACAGGATTTACTTCTCCTTTCTTTAGAATGCGCCAAACAAATTTGGTTAGGTGTAAAATGGATAATCAACAAGGTGAAATAAATAGTCAGCAAGGAAAATACCCCATATCAAAAAATTATTATGAAGAGTATTTGCGTCGTCTTAACTCTCAAAACATTACTGTTCGTAACCACGCAATCATGAATGATGACATTGGAAACGAATACTACAATAAAACAAACCAACCTTCAGTTCAGGAAAATAGACCGGCTATCGGAGGACTGCGTATTATTATCGGTCCAAATGGTGGTGCTATTTTAACATCTGATCGTTCTGATAATGATGATGATCACGAAGATGATAGTCCTTGGGAAAGTTCTTTTAGAAGAAGAACACGTCGTGGAGGTAGTAATAAAAAGAAATCAGAAAATTTTGAGGTAATTGAGGATAGTGATCTCAACTTTAAAAGTGTTGGAGGCTATGATTCCGTGAAGCTAGAACTCGAACAAGTTGTAGATATTTTGAAGAACATGACCAAATACGAGAAGTTCAATGTTCGTATTCCTAGAGGACTTATCTTTGAAGGACCTCCTGGCAATGGTAAGACAATGTTGGCAAAAGCACTCGCAGGTGAGGCAAAGCTCCCATTTATTGCAGTTTCCGGGGCACAATTTCAAGAAAAATATGTTGGTGTTGGTGCGTCTCGTATCCGAGAACTATTTGAACTTGCAAAAGAGGTTGCGCCAGTGATAGTGTTTATTGATGAGATTGACGCAGTAGGAAGAAAAAGAGCAGGAGAAGGAGACATGTCCAATTCCGAAAGGGACAATACGCTGAATGAACTTCTCGTGGCTATGGACGGATTCAAGAATATGACAGGTGTCTTTATTGTGGGTGCTACAAACCGTGCAGATCTTTTAGATAGTGCACTTCTTCGTCCAGGTAGAATAGATAAACGTGTATTTATCAGTAATCCTGATCCTGTAACCAGACAAGCTATTATCAACATCCATTCTGAAGGTAAGCCTATGGATGTGAAGATAAACATAAAAGAGTTGGTGGAGACCACTACTGGATTTTCAGGAGCACAAATTGAGAACTTGTTGAATGAGGCAATGTTACATGCAATTCGCGAGGATAGAGAAATTATGATTCAGTCAGATCTTGATATCGTTCTTAACAGAATGATGGTTGGATGGCAACCAACGAAACATCAGTTTACTGCCGATATTATTGACCACATAGCTATTCACGAGATGGGACATGCGATTGTTGGACTTGTATCAAAGAATCATGCAAAGGTGACGAAGGTAATTATCAACTTGTCTGCTCCTAAGAGTCCTGGATATACAGTTTTTGAAGCCACAGAGACTCCAATGTATACTCGTGAGGCATTATTCGAGCATCTTATGATTCTCCTTGGAGGTCGCGTTGCAGAGGAGGTGTTTTACAATACTTCCGTTACAACAGGGGCGATCAATGATTTCGAAGAGGCATTGAAGCTTGCGCAAAAGATCGTTGTGCACTACGGTATGGGTAATAAACTGATCTACCCGTTGAACAG
>CEQL01147223.1_pt1 | contig 12780 bp, 10 predicted proteins | sample 356281 | NCBI WGS metagenome assembly CEQL01 (sample SAMEA2621203, study PRJEB7988) | marine metagenome | biome: marine biome (ENVO:00000447); feature: surface water layer (ENVO:00002042); material: "saline water (ENVO:00002010), including plankton (ENVO:xxxxxxxx)" | depth 5 m
GGCGACGTATTTATACCTAAAGAAAAATTTTAGTCAAAGAAAAATAGAGTTAGATTATTTTTTTAGTGAGCATAAAATAATAGTTTTTAATGCAATAAATGCATCTTTTAGCCCAATTTTTTTTCCTTCCTCATACGATCTACCATTATAAGTGATAGGAACTTCAAAGAATTTATAATTTTTTTTAGATAATTTAATAGTAACTTCAGGTTCAAATGAAAAAGTTTTTTCCTTAAGTTCAACGCTTTTTAACACAGCAGATTTAAAAACTTTATAACCTGTTTCCATATCAGTTAGGTTCAAATTTATAAATAAATTACAAATGAAAGTTAAAATTTTGTTTGCTAAATAATGCCAAAAAAAATGTATTCTTACATATTTTCCTCCACCTAAAAATCTAGAGCCGTAAACAACATCAGCATTTGCCTCAAAAAAAGGGGTCAATAATTTTTCATAATCACGCGGATCATACTCTAGGTCCGCATCTTGAATTAAAATAATGTCACCAGATGAATTTTTTAAGGCCGTTTGAACTGCAGCACCTTTTCCCAAGTTATTATCGTGAAAAAAAATATCTAATTTTTCTTCATTAATTTTTTTTTTTAATATTTCTCTGGTACCATCATTAGAAAAATCATCAACTATTATAATTTCATAATTTAAAATTTGATAATTTCTTAAGCTTTCTACTATTCTTTTTAAGATAATTTTTATTGTATTCTTCTCATTATAACAAGGAATAATGACCGAAAGTTTAAATAATTTTCTATCAATCATGTTTAATTATTTAATTTATTAATCAACAAATATCCATTTTTTTTTTTTACATCTAGCGCGTTAGAAGAGCAAATAAAAGGTGCGTCCCAACAGAGTCTTCCTTGCCAACCATTCTGTGAATTATTTTCAATATCTGGACGATAAATTTTTACAATATCATTATTATTTTTTTTGTTTAATACATAAACGTTGTCTATTTTTTGAATTCCTATAAAAATATTTTCTACATTATTTAGTCTTAAAATATTTTTTGAAAAACTAAAAAAAATAAAAATCATTGTAAAAACTGAAAAAATTTTTTTAGAAATATCTTTAGATGATAACTGACCCAGTAATATAATGAAGACGAATGTAACAAAAAGGTGAATCGCAAACCGGTAAACTGGAGAAAAATTTAACCAAAACAGTAAACCTAAAATTAAAAAAATATATAAGCCTGACTTGTCCTCCAAAAGAAGATTATTCTTCTTTCTTTTTTTAGTTAAAAAAATAAATAATAAGCTTGGTATAATAATTGTAAAAAAATGTTCTGATATCTCAGTATAACTTCTTTTAGCCCAAAAGATTAACCAATTATAATTTTTTAAATATTCCTCAGGAGTATAAATATCTCTAGCGAGAGAATAACTTTTGTTAATTAATTCAAGTTTATGGGACAAATTTATGTTATCTTCATTGAACCAATTTACATTTAAACATGTCAAATTTGTTGGAAAAAAAATACAACCAGTATAAATGAATTGTTGAATTAAAAATATTATTAATAAGAAATAAATAAAAAGATAATTTAATTTAAAAATGGTATCTTTTAAATCTTTAAAATATTTAAAATAAAGAAATATTGGGAGTAAAATTATAGGCAATGTGCTTAGTTTAATTAAAATAGAAAAAATTGAAAATAAAGAGATTAAATAAAAATATTCCTTTTTAATTTCAATAGTAATTACCTCAGAAAATTTTATAAAATAATAAATCGCCAATATAGAAAAAGTTGCTGCAGGCAAATCAACTCCAAATTCAGAAATTCTTGTAAATTTCAAGATAAAATAAAATAAAACTACAACTAAGTAATAATTACTTATCGAAGTTTTATTTTTTGAGAAGATTTGATAAAATGCAAATAGTATAAAATTTAAAAACAAAATAAAAGATGGTAGAGTTAGATAATCAAAATTTTTATTAGGCAAAAAAAATATTGAATATAAATTAAGCCAAATGGAATTATAAACATAAGCATTGTTAATATTTGCAAACCCAAAGACTATTTTTTCCTCTATAAAACTTACCGCATAGGGAAGGTGATAATAACCAAAATCCTCGTGATATTTTTGTGATATATAAATTGGGATAAGTAAACAAATTATTATTAAATAATTAATATTTTTTTTTTCTATAAATTTTTTAAAATTAATATTTTTTTTTAATAAAAAGAAAAATACTCCTGAGATAAAAACAAATAAACTGATCCAAAAATTTATCTTCAAAAAAAAATGAACTATTGTAATTATAAGTGTGGTTATTATTAATCCCAAGAATATCTCTAAAAAAAAATTTTTTTCTTTTAAATTAATGAGTTTACCGTAGCCTGAAATGGAGGATGAAATAAAAATAATGCTAAAAAGAAATATAATTAGCTCTAAAAAAATCATTAAATTTTAGTTATGAAGATTTCTAAAATCGTTTATAATTTTTTGTAATACTTTAGAAAAATTCATTTTAGACTTCCATCCGTATTGATTTGCTAATGTCACATTTAGTTTTTTTCTTTTTACACCATCAAGTTTTTTATTATTATCAAATTTTACTATGACATCCGGATCAATGTTTTTTTTAATAAGATCAGCGTAATCCTTAATCCTCATTTCTGTGGAGGAGCCAATATTAATCAAAGATTTTTTAATCTTTTTTCTAAGAAAAAATTCACATGCGTTTGCTACTTCATCAACATATAAAACTTCTCTTAGAGGTTTTCCTGTGCCCCAAAGTTTTACAATTTTATTTCTCTTCTTTTTACTTGCTAAATAGATTTTCTTTATTAATGCTGCTAAAAAATGGGAGTTTTCTAAATCATAATTATCATTAGGCCCGAATAAATTACACGGCATCAAACATATGTAATTTGTTTTATGTTGTTTATTTAATGCATCTATCATTTTAATACCTGCAATTTTTGCAATTGCATAACTCTCATTAGTTTTTTCTAAAACACCAGTCATTATCTCTTTTTCTTTAATTGGCTTATTCAAGTTTTTTGGATAAATACAGCTCGAACCAAAAAAAATTAATCTTTTTACTTTATTACTATGACTTGAAAAAATTAAATTTGTCTGAATTTGTAAATTATCACTTATAAAATTTGCAGGATAATTAATGTTGGCTTTAATTCCACCAACTTTCGCTGCTGCGATTATTACAGCATCCGGTTTATTTTTTTTTAAAAATTTTTCTACCTTTAATTGATTTCTAAGATCAAGTTTTTTTTTATTAATAGTGATTAATTTCTTATATCCTTTTTTTTTTAATACTCTTAATACTGAGGATCCAAGCATTCCATTATGACCGGCGATAAATATTTTACTATTAAGTCCGATCATTGATTTTTGTTTCATACTTTATCATTTCATCTATAAGATTATTAATGGAGATCTTTGGATACCACTTAAGTTTTTTTTTTGCTTTTAGAGCATTACCCTTTAAATAATCAACCTCAAGAGGTCTGAAATATCTCTTTCTGCACTCAAGAATAATTTTTTTATTTTCAATATTGATTGCCTTTTCTTTGATACCCTTTCCAACCCACTTTATATTAAGACCAATTTTTTTTGTAGCTCTGTTCACAAAATCTTTAATTGTAAATGTTTTACCTGTTCCAATTACGTAATCATCAGGTTTTTTTTGTTGTAACATTTTCCACATAGCCTCTACATAATCTCTTGCATGTCCCCAGTCTCTTTTAGAATATAAATTACCTAAAAATAATTTTTTTTGATTACCCTTTTTAATTTTCACTAAACCTTGTATAATTTTTTTTGTTACGAATGTTTCACCTCTAATGGGACTCTCATGATTAAATAAAATTCCATTACAGGCGTAAATACCATAAGCGTCTCTATAATTTTTAGTTATCCAATGGGCAAAACATTTAGAAACACCATAAGGACTAACAGGATTAAAAACTGTTTTTTCATTTTGAAATTTTTCTGTGGTCTTACCAAACATTTCAGATGTACCAGCTTGATAAAATTTTACCTTTTTTTCTAAATTAAGACTTCTTATGGACTCTAAAATTCTTAAAGTCCCAAGTCCATTAACTTCTGCAGAATACTCTGGAACTTCAAAGGAAACTTTTACATGTGACTGCGCCGCAAGGTTATATATCTCATGTGGGTTAACTTTTTTAATTAAATTCAATATGGAAGATGCATCAGTTAAATCTCCATAAAAAAGTACAAAGTTTGATTTATAATTTATGTCCTTATAGATATCATCAATCCTTTGAGTATTAATAATTGAAGATCGCCTTTTGACTCCATAAACTTTATATTTTTTGTCTAACAAAAATTTTGATAAATACGCGCCATCTTGACCTGTAACTCCAAATATTAATGCTCTTTTTTTTTTCATTAAGATTCTAATTAAATTTTTTTCAGCGTATTAATTCTATTTATATAATACAATCAAGACTATTATTCTAGATTTTGTTATCTTATAATAATTATTTTATTAAAAAATACCATTGGTATTAATTTTAAACTTAAAAAATATCGTTTAAAAAAAATAAAAGGATTAAAAATTAATCTAACAAACCATCCCAAAAATAATTGATCAATTAAGCTATTAATAGGTGCTTGGTCTTTAGTAAAGAATGAAATCGCAGCTCCAGTGCACAAAATTGTTGTTTTATGTTTTAAATTTTTTTTTAAATAAATTGCTAAAATTTCTTGTACACCTCCACCTATATTAGTAACAATATAATCTGGCTTTACTTTTTTCAATTTTTTTAAAAGTTTTATATCTTGTATATTTTCTATTTTATACTTTGGTGCTATATGGCTATAAATTTTTTTTAAACCTAAATTTTTAAAAAGATTCCTATTTGATTTAGAAAATTTTAAATTTGGATCAATACAAAAAATTGATTTTTTCTTATTTTTTCTTAAATAATCGAAAAATAAATTTAAAAATTTATATCCAGAAAACTTGCTTACGTTCACATTTTTAAATACTTTTAATAATATAACAAAAAAACCACTATCAAAAAAAACAAAATCAGCTTTTAAAATCGACTGATAATACCTCTTTGATTTTTCAATTGATGCTAAAGCGGGACCAGCAGGAAAAACAAATACTCCACTTTTTTTTATATATTTTTCAAAGTTTTTAGATTTTAAATTGCTAAATTTGATCTTTTTAAAAATTATTTTATTTATCATGACTAAATCTTCTATTTGAAATTGAGATGCTTAATTAAATTTTCAAAATCATATTCAGGATTTCGTGAACCTACTTATATTAGACCTTTTTTGGGTACTTTCACTATAAATCCAATCATAAGTTTTCTTAAGACCTTCTTTCAACTTTATTTTAAAACTCCAATTCAAAACTTTTTTAGCTAAATCATTATTACTTGATCTGCCCCTTACACCTTTTGGCTTATCCAATTGATATTCGCGTTTCAACTTTTTAGTTTTAGAAATATCCTCAATAATATCGATCATTTGATTTATTGAAACTTGCTCATCACTTCCAATGTTTAATGGTTCTGAGTAATCTGACTCGAACAATCTTAAAGTACCATCCAAGCAGTCATCAATATATAAAAAACTTCTTGTTTGTTTTCCATCTCCCCAAACCTCAATTTTATTTTGATTATTTTTTTTCGCATTAATAATTTTTCTACATAAAGCTGCAGGAGCTTTTTCTCTACCTCCGTCAAAAGTTCCATAAGGTCCATAAATGTTATGGTACCTAGCTATTCTCACTTGAATCCCATAGTCCTCCATAAAATGTCTACACATACGTTCACTAAATAATTTTTCCCAGCCATATCCATCCTCAGGATCTGCAGGATATGCGTCATCCTCTTTTAATCCATCTATAAATACATTCTGTTGAATAGTTTTATTATAGGCACATGCGCTAGATGAAAAAAAATATTTTTTAATTTGATTTTCCTTACAAGCAATTAGTAAATTTGTATTAATTAAAACTGATTGCATACACTCTGCTTTATTATTCTCAATAAAACCCATGCCACCCATATTACAAGCCATATTAAATACATAATCAATATTCTTGGTGACTTTTTTACAATTATTAGTTTCTTTCATATCAATTGAATAATGATTTTCCACGTCGTCATAATCCTGAAACCAATATTCTTTTGGTTTTATATCTACAGCTACAATTGAATTTTTATTTTTTCGCAATCTTCTTACTAAATGACCGCCAATAAAACCACCAGCACCAACCACTAAAATTTTCTTATTCTCAATCATAAAATGACATCCTGATAATTTATTATTTAAAAAAAATCAATTTATTTCATTAAAAATACCTGTATTGAGACTCTAATTTAACAAAATTTGACAATATTTTTTAATTCAATAATTAATTTATTTTTCTTTGCTGAAAAAAAATTATTCTTTAACTTTTCGAAATAAAACTCAAATTTATAAATATTTTTATTTTTATTCTGTACCATAAAAATTTCTTTGCTTATTTTTTTCAAAATTTCATTTTTATCTTTTAGTGTTTCTTTTAATTTTTCCCCTGGTTTTAATCCAATCTCTTTATACTCAAAACGATAGGATCTGTTAGTTTTTACTTTTATTTTTGCCAAATTTTTTGCCAAATTTAAAATATTTATTGGTTTGCCCATATTTAATATAAAAGTATTTCCTTTAGAGTTAATTGTAACTGTTTTTAAAACTAAGTAACAAGCCTCTAAAACTGTCATAAAATACCTTGTTGCTTTTTTACTAGTAATTTCAACTGGGTCTTCGTTATTTATTTTATCTAAAAAGTTATTTATTGCTGAACCAGAGCTACCAAATACATTGCCAAATCTTACAATTTTGATTTTTTTTTTATATTTAAATTTAACATTAAAATATTCGCAAACTTTTTCTGCTACTCTTTTTGTATATCCCAAAATAGATATAGGGTTTGCTGCTTTATCAGTTGATATAAAGATCATCTCACAAGAATTTTTAACGGCCAAATTACAAAGATTATACGTTGCAAGAATATTGTTTTTAACTGCAGCATAAATGTTATCTTCAAGAATATTCACATGCTTATATGCAGCAGCATGAAAAATCATGTCTATATTATTATCTTTTATTACTTTATCTAAAAAAAAATGATCGTTTATATCCAATAATTTATATGAAATTTTGTTTCCATCTATTGTTTTTTGTTGATTATAAATACCTAGTTCTGACTTATCAATACCAATAATCTTTCTTACATTTTGATATTTTAATTGTCTACAAATTTCTGATCCAATCGTGCCAGCGGCACCTGTAACCAAAATATTTTTTTTATTTAACTTATTAATTTTTTTTAATTTTGTTTGTCTTCTATCTAAAATATTATTCACTTCGTTCATATTCAGATCTTGAATATTAATTTTATTCGAAATTAAAAATTTTTTTTCAGGTAAAAAACGAACATCAAAAAAATTAACCTTTATCTTTTCAATCAATTTGTCTAAAGACATTTTATCTAAAGAGGGAATAGTAAGATATATTGTTTGAATTTTATAAGTTTTTCGAATTTCTAATAAATTTCTATAACTTATTATTGGAACACCTTTATAATTTGTATTTTGTTTTTTTGGATCATCATCAACAAAAAAAAGGATATCCTCATTATTTTTTTTTAATTCATCATACAATTGTTTTCCTGCATACCCAGCGCCATAAATAACAATTCCTTTTAAAATACCTTTTCTGTTTTCTTTAGCATAATTTAAGGTAGGTTTTATGGATTGTTTATTTGTCTTAAATTTTTGTTGAAGATATTTATTAAGTTTAAAGAATTTATAATTGTTTAGAGCCTTTATTAAATTTTTATTTTGAGCAATTGAATTATGTATTTCATCAATATTGTTTACATTTTTAATTTTTGATTTTGGAAAATTTAAAAAATCAATTACGTCTTTTATTAAATAACCTTCCCCTGTGCCAAGATCATAAATTCCACTATTCAGGTTTTTATGAATAATAATTTTAAAAACTTTTCCAACATCTTTTAAGTGAATAAAGTCTCTAACAGAATTGCCATTATTTATAAGATTTATTTTTTTATTATCTTTTCTGGCAATTATAACATTTTCGATGAATGAAAATTTGTCTGTTGTATCACCATAAGTGTTAAATAATCTCATAATAAAGTATTTTTTTTTTTTATTTTTTGAAAAGTTTAAAATCATTTTTTCTGCAGCTAATTTGAAAGACGAATAAAGTTCTCTATTCAATTTATCACTTTTTGGATTATTAATACTTTCTGAGATTCTATAAATCGAAGCACTACTTGTGTAAATAATCTTATTTATTATTGATGAAGGGGTTTTTTCAAAAACTATTGCAATTTTTTCTAAAGATAATTCACAGAATTTTTTATAATTGTTTGAACTAAGAGAATTTAAATTTTTTGAAGGATAAAAGTTGTTAAAAATTAGATTTATTTTTTTATATTTTTTTATCTGTTTTTGAAAATTCTCTTTTGTTATTTCATTAGCGGAAAATATGTAAGTATTTTTTAAGTATTTACATATAGATTTAGTAATAGAGCTACTCTTACCTATGATTATATTTTTTATCATCAAAGTTTAGTGATCGAATTAATAAAATATATATAGCAAAGAATATAAAGAAAACTAAAAAAAAATTAAATTTAAATAAATTAAAAAATATAATTGGAAAAATACCTAACATAGTTAATATTAAGTTGGTATTCAGGAGTGAAAACTTATTTAATAATAAATGATGAATATGATTTTTATCTCCATAAAATGGGTTTTTACTATTAAACAATCTAGTGATTGTTAATCTCAATAAATCTAAACCTGGTAACAATAGCAACAAAAAGATTTCATCTGCATAAACTATATTTTTATGATCATTATGTTCATATATTAAAGCTACAGAAATAATAATTGAGAAGATATAAATTCCGTTATCGCCTAAGAATAATCTATTCATTAAATTTAGAATTAACAAGAAAACTAAAATAGCAATTATAAATATGTAAAATTCATACCTTTTTGATGATATGAGCAAATATAAAAAGACTATTAAAAAATAAAAACAAGATTGACCATTAATTCCATCATAAAAATTTAATGAGTTCATTAAAATTATAAAACAAAATATAGTAAAAATTGTAGAAAAGTTTTCCAAAAATATTCTACTTTCATAAAAAGAAAGTGAAAAATTTGTAATTAATAGTTCTTTGTTTAAAGTAACCGAAATAAGAACTAATATAATTGAAAAAAAAAGTTTTTTTACAGGTTGTAAATTGTGCTTATCATCATAAAGCCCTAAAAAATAAAAACTTAAAATTAAAAATAAAATACTTACAATATCTCTAATCCTGAATAATCCTTCTTCTAAAAACAAAAATTCTTTCGAAAAAATCAATTGATAGATTGTTAAAAATAAAATGTTAATCAAGAGAATTGTACCTCCTAAAAGCGGGGTTTTGATACTATGTGTCTTTAACTTTTTATCAGGAATATCGAAAATATTTATAAATTGTGAAATTTTTTTTAAATTGAAGAATATAATTGCATTTAATATTATTGATATTAAATAAAAATATATCATTCTTTTTTTAAATTATTATACGAATACAAATAAAAACCTACATAATAAAATAAAATTATTGATGACCAGTTATTAAAAAAGTTTCCGCTAGGTAAAAAAGGAAATAAATATATTAAAAGTCCTATTGAAATAACTAAAAAACCATTTTTTTTATTAAATTCAGAATTTTTTTTCAAAAATCTAAAAAAATTGAAGATTATAAAAAAAAGAAAGATTGCGTAAGATAAAAAACCCAAAAACCCAGTTTCCGATAATAGCTGTATAGCAGTGTTATGAGGGTGTGTTGAACAAATACCAATCTCAGAATAATAATTTATTTTCCTACAATGAAATCTGAAACCTTTAGCTCCCACACCCACTATAGGATTTTGGCTGAATAAATTTAAAGCTAATTCGTAGTGGCCCTGATGATCACTAGAAAATAATTTTAAATTTTTTTTGATTTTTTTCTTTGAATCACTCAACTTTTCTTGAGTAAAAACCATGTTATCTCCTTCAAGAAAAAAGTTGTTTGTAATTTGATTAAAGGATTTTTTAACCATCCTATTAAATATATCTGACTTACCAAATTTACTAGAAGATGTCAGAGATATAAATAAAACAAGAGTAATCAAAGAATAAATAAATATTTTTTTAAGAGGTTTAAGGAAAAAAATAATTAAAAAAACTAAAAGTAACATCAAAGCAAAAGAGGTTCTTCCTCCAGAGAGATAAATTGTAATTAGAAAAAAACTAAAAAAGATTATTAAAAATAACCTGTGTTTTTCCATATCAAATTTAAAATAAAAAATAAACCATAGTAGGATTGGTAGTGTCTTAATTAAAAAACTACCCAATATCAATTCTTCACCGAATATACTCGAAATTCTTAGATTTATAATTTCATAACCAAAAAGGTTTTTTCCAACAAAGAATTGATAAAATGAGTCAAAAAATATGAACAAAAATAATAAAAAAATAATTGAAAGTATATTTTTAATTTCAATTAATTCTTTTTTAGGAAAGTCTAATAAATAATAGATTGATAAAGCAAACAAGATATATCTAAAATAAAATATTGATGAAATCTTAAGGTCGATATGGTCAATCTTAAAAATTGAAACTACCGCAATATAAATTGAAAAAATTATAAAACATAGTATCAGCTTATCTCTAAAATAATCAAAGTTTCTATTTTTGATTAGAAAGTAAATTGTCAAAATAAATACTGACACCTCAGTAACAAATATCCCAGCAATGAAAGTAAAAGGAATAAACATGCATATCACAAAAAACAAATTCTTATAATTAAGACTAATCATCTAAAATATTGATTAAATTGATTTGAAAACTTTTTTTTGTTGGTAAAACATTTTTTTTCATTTTTTTTTGAATTTTTGAATAATCTTTTAATATGTCTTTAATTTTTTTTTCTAAACTAGAGCTTTTTCTTTTACAAATAAAAATTCCTTCTAAATTTGATTTAACATGCTTTATTTCATCGAAAATAATAATAGGTCTTAGCCTCGCAAGACTTTCTAATATTACTTTTGGGGCTCCTTCAGTAAAAGATGGTAGAATAAAAATATTATGATCATCATAAAATTTTATAATTTGTTTTTTTTCTGAGACTTGTTTATAAAAAGTTGTGTTAGAATTTTTTATAAAATTTTTATCTCCACCTACTACTGATAATTTATAATTAAGGTTGATTTTTTTTAATAATTTAATTAATGAAAAAATACCTTTTTCAACTTTAATTCTACCTAAAAATAATAATTTTGGAAATTTAACATCTCTCATTTTTCTTCTTTTATGAAACCAAATACTATCTAACTCAGAGGGTGTAATTATCAATTTTTTATTTGAATAATAAATTTTTTTGGATACAGAAATGATTCTCAAATGTTTCTTTAAATATCTTAATAATAAATCATAAAATAAATTTCCAATTAGGCCAATTTTTTTTTGGTATTCTTTGTGTCCTTCACTTCGTAAATATAAATATCCTGGAATTTCCCCAATCAAAAATTTAACAATTACAAAATTTATGAAATTTCTTGGTGTAATTGACACCATAAATATTCTCAGATTTTTTTCATTTTTTAAGTTGAATATTTTTTTATAATTCATCTTAAAAATTTTGTTTTTTGTTATTTTTGAAAATGAAAATTCTTTTTTTGATCTTCGTGACAGCAAAAAAATGTTAAATTTTTTTCCTATTGACTCTAAAATATTTACTGTATCATTTGAATTAGACGAAACTTTTTGATTTTTTAAAAATATTTTATCATTTGAAAATACTAGATAATTTTTCATTTTTTTAGATATTTAAAAAACTTCTTTGGACTTAAAAACAATATAATAAATTTTATTTTCTCAATAAATGACTTATGTTTTAAAATTTTATTAATAAGAATAAAATTTTTTTTATCATTTAAAAGTAGATGAGATATTTCAAGATAGCTGAGTTTATTCTTAAAATATTCAATATTATTAAGAAATTCTGTGTCCTTTTTCTCAAAAGAATTAAAATCGAACCAATTTTTATATTCTTCAAAAAACATTTTACTATTAAGTTTTGAAAAATTATTCTCATGAACTCTATAATTCAACAAAGGTTGATCATAAGAGTGAGCTTTACAATATTTTGAAATTTTAATTAAATAATCGTAATCACCTATTATATTATAATTTTCATTAAAAAGACCGTATTTATCAAATATATTTCTTCTGAAAATTATGCCACTTATTATCAAGAAATAATCTTTGCTTAAATAATCAAAAATTTTTCCTTGTGGTAACTTAAACTTTTTATAAATTTTAAATTTATTATTGTTTTCAAAAAAAAAATTCACATTACTATAAGAAAAATCAAAATCCTTATTTAAAAAAAAATCTTTTCTTGAAGATAAATAATTTACCTCCCACCAATCGTCGCAATCTAAAAATGCTATTAATTCACCATTTGAGTTTAATAAAGCTTCATTTCTAGCTTTATATAATGGCACCTTTTTTTTGCTAAAAATATATTTAATTCTATCATCAGTATAATTCTGTATTTTTTTAAAAGAATTATCATTAGAGAAATTATCCCACAGAATGATTTCTATGTTTTTGTATTCTTGACTTATTATACTATCTAAACATTTATCTATATATTTCTCACCATTATGGAAATTGACTATCA
>CEQL01145542.1_pt1 | contig 12709 bp, 14 predicted proteins | sample 356281 | NCBI WGS metagenome assembly CEQL01 (sample SAMEA2621203, study PRJEB7988) | marine metagenome | biome: marine biome (ENVO:00000447); feature: surface water layer (ENVO:00002042); material: "saline water (ENVO:00002010), including plankton (ENVO:xxxxxxxx)" | depth 5 m
TGGTATACCGATAAGTTATCTAAAGAAGAGATAGATGAACTAGGATGGTCTTATGACCCATTCGAAGGTCATAGAGTAATCAAACAAGACTACAATTACTATTTCAATGCAGATAAAGATTTATCTGATATGAAACTAAAAGTAGAATATCTTACAGAATGTGTTGACTGTTTAAAAGAGATACTAAATATTATTACATGGAGACATCAATCAATTAAGAATGCAATCGATTGGTTGAAATTTACTAATCCAGCTGGTTAATACATTATGCCCTCATTCCTTCCAGAACCTTGTATAATACAATCTCGTGTAATACCATCTAATATATGTGATGAAATTATAGATATAGGTTTGAAAAATACTCCTTTGGAGTTTGGTCAAATAGGTGGTGGAAAAGAAGGACATGAAGAACATAAAACTCGTAAGTCTGGTGTAGGATGGATAGATAGGGATGCAACTCTATCCGATGGTAAAACATTATTTGACCATATTACACCTATAGTTAGAGAAGTAAATGCAGAATGGTTTAAATTTGATTTAAATTTTCATGAAACATATCAGTTTACAATATATAAAGCACCAGACGAACATTATCATTGGCATTGTGATGGACATTTTGAACCATATTCAGAAAAAGAATGTGAAAATGACCCAAATAAAGATGAAAGAATTGGTGGATATAGAAAACTTTCATACAGTGTAAATCTTACACATCCAGATGAATATGAAGGTGGACATTTTGAATGGTGTGATGCATATGGAGTAAATCCACTAAATGACCCAGAAAGGTCAGTTATGAGAGCTCCACAGAGTGCAAGAGAACAGGGAAGTATAATTATATTTCCATCTTTTGTATATCATAGAGTAACACCAGTAACACGAGGTAGGAGACATTCCTTAGTAGGATGGATAGCAGGGCCGACATTCAGATAACCAAAATCGACAATACTCATATAAAGGTAGATGCAGACGAGTCTATCAAAAGAGAGTTGTCAGATTATTTTACTTTCCCAGTGCCTGGCGCAAAGTTCATGCCATCTGTACGAAACAAATACTGGGATGGAAACATTCGTTTATATGCACAAACTACTGGTAAGTTGTATCTTGGACTATATTATGCACTAGAACAATTTGCAAAAGACCGAGACTACAACATAGAAGGTTATCAATGGGAAACTGATATAGAGTATCCAGACTTTACCGATGGGTTGAATATGGGATTTCCTTTAAGAGATTATCAAGTAAATGCAATAACAAGAGGTATTAAGTATAGAAGACAATTGTTAGTATCACCAACTGCAAGTGGTAAATCTGCAATCATATATTGTATTGCAAGACATTTCATATCCATGCATAAAAAGAAAGTATTAGTTATTGTACCTACAACATCACTAGTAGAACAAATGTCTAAAGACTTTGCAGATTATGGATATGATAAACCTATTGATAAGATGTATGGTGGTGCAAAGGTAGGAGATACCGATATAGTAGTAACTACTTGGCAGACCCTATCCAAAATGCCGAAATCGTTTTACGATGGATTTGGTGCAGTGTTTGGAGACGAGGCACACTTATTCAAGGCAAAAGTACTTACTGGTATCATGGAGAAAATGAAAGACATAGGACATAGGTGGGGTCTAACAGGTACACTGGACGATACTCAAACCCACAAACTGGTATTAGAAGGTTTGTTTGGCCCTACACATTATGTAACTACATCTAGTGATTTAATGGATGAAGGTATTCTTGCAGAGTTAGATATACAGTGTTTGGTATTAAAGTATCCACCAGAAGTATCAAAAGAAGTTGTATCTATGGATTATCCTAAAGAAATGGAATTTTTATCTGGAAATGAAAAAAGAACACAATTCATTAAAAATCTTACATTAGGTCAAAAAGGTAATACACTAATATTGTTTCAATATGTAGATAAACATGGTAGAAAGATATATGATGCATTTCAGAAAGCTGGTATTAAATCATTCTTTATCTATGGTGGAACAGATACAATCAACAGAGAAAAGGTTAGAGAGTTGATGGAAAAGGAAGAAGGGTGTGTAATAATTGCATCATATGGTACTTTTTCTACAGGTATAAATATTAAAAACCTACACAATATTGTATTTGCAAGTCCAAGTAAATCAAAAATTCGTGTATTACAATCTATAGGTAGAGTATTGAGAACAAGTAAAGATAAAGTAAATGCAACTCTTTTTGATATTGCAGACGATTTAAGTTATAAGAAAAGAGAAAATTATACTTTAAGACACTTTAAAGAAAGAATAAATACCTATAGTAAAGAAAAATTTAAATATACGATACATGAGGTGAAGTTTTAAAATGAAGTGGTGGGAAATATTATGGAAACAAAAACCTTCTGATACATGGACGAATCCAGACCCAGCAGAAGTGACAATTGATAATGCATATAAAACTAGATGGATATGGTATCATACCATTCTAGCAATAGGAATCTTCATGTCCAATGTATTATTAATTGCAATCTTACTATTACTGGCAATAAAACTATGAACCAATATAGATACATAAAATTAAGAAATGGTGAAGACATCATTGCAATCACTCATGTAAAAGAGGATACTGGTACAGTAGAAATGACTCTTCCATGTAATGTTGGACTTTCACCATCTATAACTGGTAAAGGGTCAGTAATAAAATTATCTCCTTTAGTTCCTTTTACCAGAGATAATAAAGTTGTCATTGCAGCTTCTGAGGTTGTATACACAACATCCATAGATGACAAATTCATACAATTCTATGACAAAGCATGTAAAGACTGGATACATCTTAGAGATGATATTGGATTAGATGTTATGTCTCCTAAACAAGAACTAGATAAAGGGTCAGATGCACTTGCACGATTAACTGAGGTTATGAGAGATAGAATGATACCAGAGGAAGAACTTGCATTAGAAGAAGAAATGGAATTATTGGAAAGTGAACTTGAATTGGAGAAAAAGAAGTTACTCCATTAATATGTATTCTCTTGTTTCCCACGATACATATCTAGGGTAGCACGAGATTTCGATTCTGTCAAGTCTTTTTTTTACTTGACAAATAACAATATGATGAGATAATAGATATATGACTAAAAGAACGAAAGCAAAACCAGAACACTATGTAAATAACAAAGAGTTCACAGCTGCAATTGCAGAACATAACAAAGCAGTAAAGGATGCAATTGCAAAAGGTGAAGAACCACCTAGAGTCACAGAATACATTGGAGAATGTATCTACAAAATTGCAACAAGACTTTCAACCAAACCAAATTTTATTAATTATTCTTATAGGGATGAAATGATTTGTGATGGTATTGAAAACTGTTTACAATATATAAATAACTTTAACCCAGAAAAGTCACAAAATGCATTTGCATATATAACCCAAATTATATACTATGCATTTTTAAGAAGGATTCAAAAAGAAAAGAAACAAGCTGCAATCAAACATAAGGCAATCATGAATAGTGGTATTCTTACAGATGCAGTAAGTAGTATGGATGGAGACACTACAGTTTACGATAACTCATATGTGGAGTTTCTACAAAATAATCTAGAAGAACCTAACTACAAACCTAGAGGTAAGAAAAAAACAGATAATGATAATAGACCTGTAGGTGTAGAAAAATATTTTAATTCAAATAAAAAATGAATGACCAAATGGAGTTTGATTTCACAACACCAGACCAAAAGACAGCACAACAACAAGGAATTCGTTGGGTGCCAGATGAGGCAACACCAGAACAAGTAAAAGAATGGCATGACACCGAAGGTAAATGGTGGAGTGACAGAGCTTTATTATTTGTTGCAATTGCAAGTGTATTACAATTTGGAACACTAGGATTTATGTTGTTTAACTTCTGGGTCATCGACTTAATGACAAAATAATATGAAATTTGCAGTATTAAATGATACCCACGCAGGTGTCAGAAACGACAGTGTTCATTTTCATGAATACATGAGAAAATTTTACGAGGAAGTTTTCTTTCCTTATTGTATTGAAAATGATATTAAACACATTGTTCACTTAGGAGACTACTTCGATAAACGAACTGGTATCAACTTCTTATCTTTACAAAGAAATAAAGAACACTTTATAGAACATCTTATAAAGAATGATATGACTATGGATTTAACATTAGGTAATCATGATTTATATTATAAGAACACTAGTGAAGTAAACTCATGTGATGCATTACTTAAGTATGATAACATAACAATTTATGCAGACACTATTACTAAAGATTATGATGGATGTTTAATTACATTAATACCATGGATACACAAAACCAACATTGAAGATACATTAGAACATTTGGAACTTACTAATGCATCAATAGGAATGGGACACTTAGAAATAGAAGGTGCAATGATGATGCCTGGCTACTATTCGTCTCATGGTCTTGGGTTTGATACTTTCAAAAGATTTGAACATGTATACAGTGGTCACTTTCATACTGGTTCTACAATGCAGAACATAACATATCTTGGTTCACAAATGGAATTCACTTGGTCAGATTATGGTGACCCTAAAGGATTCCATGTCTTTGATACTGATACTAGGGAAATGACTAAAATAAAAAATCCTATTCGTATGTTTGAAAAAGTATTTTATGATGATACCAAATATACTCAAGAAGAAATACTTGCAATGGATTTTACACATCTTAAAGACATGTATGTTAAAGTTATAGTAGTTAATAAAGAAAATCCATATTGGTTTGACCTATTCATGGAAAGACTAAACAAAGCAGAAGTCATAGATTTTAAAGTAGTAGAAGACCATGGTAATCTAGGTGACATGTCAGATGAAGAAATGGCTTCAGATGCAGAAGACACACTTACTATATTATCAAAACATATTGAAGGAATGGAAATCACTGGTGATAAAACAAAATTAGAAAACTTAGTTAGGTCTCTATACACAGAGGCATTAGATGTAGCTTCATGATAAAATTTAAAGCAGTTAGATGGAAAAACTTACTTTCCACTGGTAACCAATTTACAGAAGTCTTTTTAGACAACCGAAAAGCAACCTTAATCTTAGGAGAAAATGGTAGTGGTAAATCTACAATGTTAGATGCACTATGTTTTGGATTGTTTGGAAAAGGATTTCGTAAGATATCCAAGAACTCACTCATCAACTCGGTCAACCAAAGAGGGATGGTGGTCGAGGTTGAGTTTGCAATTGGGTCAAAACAATATCGAGTTGTTCGTGGTGCAAAACCAAATGTGTTTGAGATATTTTTGAACGATAGAATTATCAATCAAGATGCAAACATGAGAGATTACCAAGAACAACTTGAGAAACAAATCCTAAAACTCAACTATAAGACTTTCACTCAAGTAGTTATTTTAGGTAGTTCAACTTTCACACCATTCATGCAAATGAATCAAACTGATAGAAGAGGTATTATCGAGGACATTCTTGATATCAATATCTTTACTATTATGAATAATTTATTAAAAACAAGAATGACTGCATTGAAAAGTGAACTCCACGATTTGGATTATGAAATCCGACTTTCAGAAGACAGAATAGAAACCTATAAAAAACACATCAAGTCTCTTGGTGACAATCGTAGGAAAAAAATTGAAGACTTCAATGAAAGTGTTGACAATGCTCAAACTCAAATTGATAAAGTACAATCAGAATGTGATACTCTATTAAAAGATGTTGAGACCTTACAGAATGAAACTTCGGATAGTGAAACAGTAAAACAGAAACTAACCAAGACTCTTGAATTGCAAAAACAATTAGAGAATGCAAGAAAAAGAGGTACATCGGAGATAAAATTCTATGAGGATAATGACGAATGTCCAACCTGTCACAGAGATATGGAAGACGACTTTAAACAAGAGAAGATATCAACAACAGAGGGAAAACTATCAGAGATTGACAAAGCAATCAATGAAATTGAGACGAATGTCAATGATATCAACAAACGAATCGAAGAAATACAAGAGATTCAAAGTAAGGTCGACACTATCAACAGACAAGTTGCACAAAAACAGAATGAGATATCTGCGTCAAATCAATACATCTCAAAAATAAATGCAGAGATAGAAAAGTTAAGAACAGAAAATGTTACAGATGATTCTGCAAAATTGAATAAAGAACAAAAGACATTAAAACATCATAACTCTCAAAAAGAAGAGTTGATTGATAAAAGGTCTTACTTTGATATTGCACAATATCTTTTACAAGATACTGGGATTAAAACTAAAATCATAAGACAGTATTTACCTATTATGAATAAGTTAATTAACAAGTATCTTGCATCTATGGATTTCTTTGTTCAGTTTAATCTTGATGAAGGATTTAACGAATCTATTAAATCAAGATATCGTGATGCATTTTCATATGCAAACTTTAGTGAAGGTGAAAAGATGAGAATTGACCTTGCACTATTGTTTACATGGAGAGCAGTTGCAAAGTTAAAAAATTCTGTTAATACTAATTTACTTGTATTAGACGAAGTATTTGATAGTTCATTAGACGAAGGTGGAACAGAAGAGTTTTTAAAGATACTACATACTCTAGATGGTGATACAAACACCTTTATAATATCACATAAAGGTGATGTACTTACTGAAAAATTTAGACATACAATGACATTTGAAAAAGTTAAAAACTTTAGTAGAATAGTAAACAGTAAGTAGGAGACTATATGAAACTTAGACATGATGAACATGAACTTACTAGACCTTTGGAAAATGATGAAAGGGTAGTTGAGATTGCAAGTTTCATTGCAGTCTATAGAAATTTTTTTAAAGAAGGTAACATACAACACTTTCATGATTACTGGAACTGGGCTCAAGAGAATGGAATGGAAGCAAGGTCTAGACAAGAAGCTGAAAATGCACCTCTTCTTGATAAAGCTGATGAACATGTGGGAATGGATAAGTATGTAGTCAAAGAACTCAATCTAACAAATGAGTTTAATGATTTTTTTAAGTTTATGAATACTGATATAATTACAAATTATACAGATAGAGTTCCACATTTATATGAACCAGTTGCTCATGAAGCAAAAATACAAAATACACAACCTGGCCAAGGATATCATGTTTGGCATTGTGAATGGACTAGTGGTTTACCTAGAAGAGTTTTAGCATGGGCATTATTTTTAAATGATGTTGATGAGGGTGGTGAACTAGAATTTTTACATCAAGGTATAAGAATTAAACCAAGAAAAGGTGACATGGTAGTTTGGCCTTCTATGTTTACACATTTACATAGAGGTAATCCACCAATAAGTAATGAAAAATGGATTGTTACTGGTTGGTATGAAGATATAGGAGTTGGTAATGACATTGTTGCATAAAAGTGACCCATTAATGAGAAAGACTATGCCTTTCTTTGATTTTGATAATCCACCTATAGACCCTATTAAATTAAAAGAAGAAATGATTGATAGGATGTTTGAAGAGGGTGGAGTTGGACTAGCTGCAAATCAAATGGGATATGAGTATCGTGCATTTGTAATGAAAGGTGCAAATAAAGAACAATCCATGTTTTTTGTAAATCCAGAAATTATAGAATTTTCAAAAGAAACAGTTGTTATGGAAGAAGGATGTCTTACTGGTGGTTGTGAAGGAATTTTTGCAAACATAACAAGACCAGAAAAAGTTATATGTAGATGGCAAGATGAAACTGGTGAACTTAAAGAATTAGAATTTAGTGGAATGACTGCAAGATGTCTACAACACGAGTTAGACCACTTAAATGGTATTCTGTTTATTGATTACCTTTCTAGATTAAAATTAGAAAGAGCAATGAAGAAGAAACAGAAAAGAGAAAAAGAATATGCAAGAATTAGAAAACAATTCGTACAAGTTGCCAAAGAACATTATCGCAACAATCCCAAATTGTCTGACGAAGGAACAGTGTCAGAAGCTGATAAAGTATCATCAGACTAATTTTAATTTAGTTACACACGATGATGCAGCTGAACAATACAATGGTCGTAGAATACCTATGGTCAGTATTCGTAATATTCATGTCAAAAGAATTCTAGCAGAATATCAATACAAAGCAATTGCAGAAATTTGGAAAGTCTATGGTGAAATGGCATATCCAGAACAAACTGAAATTATGTGGTGGCCTCAAGGTAAAGGTCAAGAAATGCATATTGATGTTATGGCAAAACCTTTGTACGAAGTTCCAATCGAATCTAGAAAAGGAACTGAACTAGAAAATCTAACAGATGAAGAAGAAGTAATTAATGTAGTTCCTTTTACAGATTATGCATCTATCTTGTATCTTAATGATAACTTTGAAGGTGGAGAAACATACTTCGAAGATGGTACACTTCTAGAACCAGAACAAGGAACATGTGTAATTTTTGAAAGTATGAAACATTTTCATGGTGTACATCCAGCACATGGAGAAGAAGATAGATATACTGCACCAATATGGTATACTTCACAACCAGAACAAATGGAACTACAAACTCATGGTGGACATGGTACAACAGGACAATGGAGAGGGTTGATAGGAAATCCAGACCCATCTAAAGTCAATGTTGGTATCAATTCTCATCCAGTTCGTAAATGGTGGGCAGATACCTATAATATAGAAAAAATTGACTCATAGGTACATCTTCCTATATAATACACACTTAATGAATGGTCTGTTAGTTCATCGGTGAGAATGTTGCCTTGTCACGGCAGAGAGAGGAGTTCGATTCTCCTACAGACCGCCATTGACATATAGGTACATTTTTTTATATAATACTTACATGAGGTCGAATACAGAAATACTTAGAACAAGAAAAGACTCACTTGCAAGGTTACTTGCAACTGAGGATTTAGTTATAGAACACAAAAAAGTCCCTACTGCATACTTTGAACCAAAGAATAGGAAGTTAGTTTGTCCTATTCTTAAAGACGATATGTCTAATCAACTATATGACTTATTCATGGGTCATGAGGTTGGTCATGCACTTATTACTCCAGCAGATGGATGGCATGATGCAGTATGTGAAAAGGGTGCAACTTACAAAGGATATCTTAATGTCTTAGAAGATATCAGAATTGAAAAACATATCAAAAACAAATACGCAGGTCTTAGAAGAATATTCTACGATGCATATAAAGAATTACATGTCGACCTTGATTTCTTTGGGGTCAAAAACTATGATGTAAACAAACTTGCATTCATAGACAGAATCAATCTTTATTTCAAAATTGGTCACAAACTTATGGTTGAGTTCTCTCCAGAGGAACAAAAACTTGTAACCATGATGGATACTAAAATGGATACTTGGGAAAAAGTTGTCAAGATGGCAGACTATCTTTATGAGTTATCTAAGTTAGAAGATTTACAACCACAAACAGATACTAATGCACAAAGTGTAGAAACCTCAGAAGGTGATGGTGAGGCAATACCTCAAGACTTTGATGAACGAGAACAAGAAGGTGATGCAGAAGATTCAATTGGTGGTGACATGGAATCAGAAGAAGAGTCTGAGGAAAAGGGTGAAGAAGATAGTACAAAAGGTGCAGAGGATTCAGATGAAGATGCAGAAGAGGGTGACAAAGAATCAGAAGAAACTGGTGAAGGTGAAGAAGAAAAAGGTAGAAATCTAAAAGGTGGTGAAGGTGAAGGTGGTCAAAGTGGTAATGCAGAAGACACACCTAATGAGTCTATCACTGATAAGAATTTCAGAAACAACGAAGATAAACTTCACAAAGATTTGGATAATTGGGAAAGAGAACCTGCTTACATAGAATTCAATTCTAAAGAAGTTAAGTTCAAAGATTTAGTTCTTCCTTACAAAAGAGTGATGAGTGAAATTACTAGTTCATTTGCACAACAAGATTCTCAATATTGTGATACTCTTGCAAACTCCAGAGAATATACTCAAAAGTTTTTTGACTTCAACAAAAACATAATCAACTACATGGCAAAAGAATTTGATATGAGAAAAGCTGCAGATGCATACAAAAAGTCAATGTCTGCAAAAACTGGTGAGATTGATATGTCAAGAATTCACCAGTACTTACTCAAAGATGATATATTCAAAAGAGCAACTGTAATTCCAGATGGTAAAAATCATGGTGTTATTATGTTGGTTGACTGGTCTGGGTCTATGTACGATGTAATCAGAGAGACTTATGAACAAACAATAGTTCTTACAATGTTCTGTAGAAGAGTTGGTATTCCTCACAGAGTCTATGCATTTACTGATGCATATAGAGATAAAAATATAGATTACAGAAACGAAGCTGATGAATTCGAAAGATTCAAGTTCCAACCTAAGTCTGGATTTAGACTCATTGAATTATTCTCTGACAAGATGAACAAAAAAGATTTCTTTGATGGTGCAGTAGTTATGAATGCACAACTCGAATCAATGTGTAATGGAAGAAGTTATTACTACCATGGTGCTGGTAAAGGTGACAGATTCGAAGCAGATTATGGTCAAGACTACAACTATTCTTTAGGTGGTACACCACTTGATGAGTCGTTGATGGTAATCAGAGACTACATTGCAGATTTCAAACACAATTATGGAATTGACAAACTACAATTTGTGACTCTTACCGATGGTCAAAGTTTTCAACTAGGTTGTTTTCCATACAGTGATGATAAATTCTTCCACGATAGAAGAACTAAAAACACCTATGCATATACAAAAAAAGGTAGTAGAAGAGGTACAGATAATCTTCTAAAATGGATTGAACAAACTACTGGTGTTGATACTGTTGGGTTCTTTATTTGTAAGAACTCTCACAGAGACTTTGATAGTGCAGTTGACATGTTTAGTGGTGAGTATCAAGACTGGGATACAAAACAAGATGGATATAAAGTATTCAGAAAAGAAGGTGGATACTCAGTTCCAACTACTGAGAAAAGTGGATACAAAGAGTTCTATATTCTAAACAAAAGAAAAATGGGTATAGTATCAGAAGATGATACTTTAGATGTAGATGCTGGTGCAAGTAAACAAGCACTCAAAGGTGCAATGAAAAGAATGGGTAACAACAAAATGTCCCAAAGAAAAATTCTTCAACACTTCGTTAAGAAGGTTGCATGATGGGTACACTTTTTAGTATAATACACATATGGTAAAAAATTCAAAAATAGTGAGGTATAAATTATGAATTTGAATGCAAATCATTATAGGTTCTTGGATGCCTGTGCAGAACAATATCCAAATCAAGTGGAGTTTTCAAAGTCCACAGTTAGGAAAATTTGTGATACAGCAAATATTCCTTTTCCTTCGTGGTTGATTAGAAAACCACAATTCAAAGCAGGTTATGGTACATACTCCATTGAATCTGTTGTTCCTAGTAATTATTCAGAACCAGTTGCACCTCAAGTGCAAGCTGTTCAAACTGTCGAGACAGTTCCAGTTCCAACATCTACTGTTGGTGTGAATGTTCTCGATGAGAATATTTCAGTTATCCCATCAATTATGGATAACTATGTTCCTTTTGGTCACTTCAAAGACCTTAAGTCAATCCTCAAGTCTGGAATCTTCTTCCCAGTATTCATTACTGGTTTGAGTGGTAATGGTAAGACTTTGATGGTCGAACAAATTTGTGCAAAACTCAAGAAGGAGTTATTCAGAGTTAACATCACCATCGAGACAGATGAGGATGATTTGATTGGTTCAAATACTCTAATCAATGGTAACATTGTCTTCAAAGAAGGCCCTGTCCTCAAAGCAATGAGAAAAGGTGCAGTGTTACTTCTTGATGAGGTTGACCTTGCATCAAACAAGATTATGTGTTTACAATCCATCCTAGAAGGTGGTGGTTACTTAATCAAGAAGACTGGTGAGTTTGTAAAACCAGCAGATGGTTTCACAGTGGTTGCAACTGCAAACACTAAAGGTAAAGGTTCTGAGGATGGTAGATTCATCGGAACTAACATCTTGAACGAAGCATTCCTTGAAAGGTTTGCAATCTGTCTTGAACAAGAATATCCACCAGTGACTACTGAGAAGAAAATTGTCAAAGGTGACTTTGCAATCCTTGGTGTCAATGATGATGACTTTGCAAACAAACTTGTAGACTGGGCAGATGTTATCAGAAAATCTTTCTACGAGGGTGCAGTTGATGAAGTGATATCAACTAGAAGATTAGTTCACATTGCAAAAGCATACTCAATGTTCAACGACAAGTTGAAGTCCATTGAGGTGTGTCTTGCAAGATTCGATGAAGACACCAAAGCATCCTTCCTTGACCTTTATACTAAGGTTGATGAAGGTGTAAATCCTTTGGGTGATGAGTTAGAATCAGATACAGTTCAAGAGGAGAATGTCAAAGATGACTTCACAATATAGTACGACCTCACTAGAGTCATCTAGTTCTCCTCGACCTTGTGCTTTATGCACAGGGTCATATGAGGGTCATGGAAACAATCCACAACCAGTTCTTGAAGATATCAATGATAGAGTTTGTGATGATTGTAATTGGAATAAAGTTATCCCAGCAAGGATAAGGAGTTTTGATAATGGGTGAATTTGATTATAGAGTACAAAGACAAAAAGTCTTATTAGAAGCAGAAGAGTGGGCAGAGGGTATTAAATCTATCCATACACATGCAATAACATCTATGTATTATGAAACTTCTGAGACAAAAGCAGACATTGAAAAAAATGGACATGTCACTGATACAGAATATAACAGTGGACTCATTGTTAGGGAAAGGGATGGCAAAGAAATTTGTACCT
>CEQL01149263.1_pt1 | contig 12668 bp, 10 predicted proteins | sample 356281 | NCBI WGS metagenome assembly CEQL01 (sample SAMEA2621203, study PRJEB7988) | marine metagenome | biome: marine biome (ENVO:00000447); feature: surface water layer (ENVO:00002042); material: "saline water (ENVO:00002010), including plankton (ENVO:xxxxxxxx)" | depth 5 m
AGTAAGTTCTGTATATAACCCACTGAGTCCCGGACCTGGATCTCCACGAACTCCTCCGGGAGATCCCCCAGCTGGTAATGAGGATCTGGACAGTGTTGAGGACAGCGATGTAGATTCGGATATAAGCGAAGAAGAATCCAAGCCTCCGATTAAAATAGGACAACTCATTGATGACGATTCAGATGACGAGTCTATTCCTCCTCCACCACCTGGACAACCTCCTAAGTCAAAGAAAGGCATTATTGCACTGGATTCGGACAGTGATATGGACACTATTCCTACACCCCCACCTACTCCTCCTTCTACAAAATAATACATTCAGTAAAAACTTAGATAATGTTGACTATTATATAAAAGGTTTATGTATACAATAATCACTTTTGTAATACTCTCTCTCACTTTTAGTGAGGGATTCCTCCGTTCTCCTACGACAAAGGTATCATCCACTAACATGAAAGCTTTAAATCATTGGTATGTTATAGGAGAAGATCACACGGTAGACATTAACAAACCCTTTAAAGTAACTATTAGAGATACGCCTATAACAGTATGGAAGGACCATACACGGGCATATTCTGCAATTAGTGATATTTGCTCACATAGAGGTGTTTCGTTGTCAAAGGGAAGAGTAGATACATCTCTAAATTGTGTTGTCTGTCCATATCACACATTTAAGTTTAATTCGTGTGGAAGGCTTGTGCAGACTCCTGGACAAGCATCAGTTCGAGGAAATCAATCAAAGTTCAGTAAGAAAACGGATGTTCCATACTATCATATAATACGGAAGAACAATTGGATTTATATGTATGACAAACCGTGTCAAGATTTAGACGTTTTGCCAGGAGGTTACGACTTTTGGATAGAACCAGAGGCATATGATAGAGATTTTAGAGCAATAGACATAAGTAAAGACTTTGATATAGATGCTAGAACCGTTTCAGAAAACTCGTTGGACATTCTTCATATTTCGGAACTTCATTCTTTCGGGAATATGTTGAAACCCCTTCCATCCGACGATAAAGTAGAAAGAATATCAGACGGTCATATTAAAGTAACATATAAGTATGAAGCGGGGGAAAAATCTATACCCAGATTGTTATATGGAATTAAGGAATTAACTGTGGAAAATGAATATGTTATCCCACATTATACTGTTGCCAGAGTCAAGTTTGGACCATACGTAAACACTGTTATTACTTCAGCATTACCAATCAGTGATAATAAAACGCGTTTGTTTGTAAAGACATACAGAAACAATCTGATTACTGGAATGCCTTTGTTGGACAAGATTTTCGATGATATAACAAGGTTGTTGATGGAGAAAACTCTATGTGAAGACAAGTCAGTGGTTGATACCATTTACCCTGAGTATAAAGATGGAAACTTTATTACAAAATATGACGAGCTAATCAGAACTTATAGGGAAGACTATGATATTTACGTAACTAGGGATTAATACAACTTGTAGTATAAGAAAATATTTGTATACTACAAGAATAAATGAAAAGAAACACAAATCCAAATGTAGATACTTCACGAGTGGCTAGGGATGTTCGTAGACGATATCATGGAATGTTTACATCACCATTTCAACAAGCTAGTTCTGGTTCTAGTTCCACGTCAGTAGCTTCGGCGCAATCATCTGCCACAATAGAGGATGAATTACAAGATGCTGGTCTATCGCCAGGCGCAATTCAATCGTGGACTTTTAACAGTCCAAATGCATCAAATATTAGTCAATTAACAAGGCATAGTCAACCAATAAGTGCAGCTCCACAATTTCCAGTTAGACAGCCGTTACAAAGAATACCTGGCCATCTCAATGCGTCTGAATCTTGGAATCAATTACAAGCACAGGCGGACGAGCATGCCAGTGAGATGGAGAGGTTAGGTGTCAACTTAAGCACCAGCAGAGACGGCAGTGCTCAAGTTACTCAAAGTTCAACAACATCTGGACGCAGTTCTATAGCTTCAAATGAAGCCAGTGAAGATGGTGAAGGTGCTGCCCCTTCTTTTGGGGGAAGATCAAAGAGACGTAGGTATTCAATTAAAAAGAAATCAAAAAAAGTAACGAAAAAAAACAAGAAAAAGACTAAGAAAAGACAACGTAATGGTCGCAAAAAAAGAGCATCAATGCGAAAAAGAAGTAAGAAATAAGAAGGAACTAGTGAATGTTTAATAAAATGGTTTAGTAATATAAGTCTATTAATGATAAGTATAATGTGTCAAATTATATACATATCATTATTGTCATTCTTTTTTGCTACAATATTACCATACAGGTGTATATGTATAAATAGAAGCTTCAGATTATATGCGAAAAACAATTATCTTCCATACAAAAAGATTTCAAGTTATGCGTTTTCTAGGGATTTTCAAAACAAGGATCCGATTCCTAGCAACTACAGTTCTGTTTTCGGAGATGTTAAAAAACCTATTTCTTTAAGCGGGTATGATTCTAGGGATATTCCCAGAAACATTACTGGATTGAGTAATACTGATTATCTAGAACGCTTTTTAAATACCACACAGCAAACAGAGATAGATGAACGTCTGAAAATAACACATTACATAAAGTCTAATGGGCTACTGAAACATCTGGAAAATAGCGATTATAGTGTGATGGACAAGATAAGTATGATTAAAAACAATTCGTTTCTTTTTGAGAACAGTAATTACACCATCTTTTCAGAAAGGTTACACCCAGATATCAGCGTATCTGGACTACTAGATGATTGGAATTTTACTATGGACGACGAAGAATGATATAGATTTTCATATTGATAATTAATTTGAAGTGAATTAATCATTTCAAATGAATAAGTAATTGATGATCCAACCGACTACCATCCAGTATACACTATTGATTCCGTGTCCGCAGGTGGATTTTTTCGTATTAGACTAGTATTTGAGAAGTCTGTATAATAATTTGGATTTATAATATTGAAAGTGGTTTGATATCTATATTTTTTTGTCACATTACTACTGGTTAAACTCCTATATGTGTTTTTAACAGCACTTCTTGCATCGACAGAATAGGCTTCTGGAGGATGTATCGAAGGAATGGGAGTAATTGATGAACAAATATCTGTTAATTGCGTATGACTTGGATCAAACGGCGAAATTAATGTGAGATTTGAATATCGATAACCTAAGTAGTTCAGTTGACCCATTCCAACACTTGATTTGATATAAGTATCGCCAACACTTGCGAAACCAGCAGATGGGTCGATGACTTCCAGACCTAGGTAACCTCTAAGTTCTTCACCGTCTTCCGCAACTTCTCCTGTGAAATTAAATCCAGCTAAACCAAAATAGATATGTCTTCCATCGTAACCACCTTTATTCCAGTCAAAGCTATCAACCGATTGATTTGCTGCACCATATGCTAAAGATGTATCGTATTTCCAATTTCCAATGGTGCCTGACGGATCTGATAACATACTAATATCAGATCTCGCCATGTGTGTGCATCTATATCTTACTCTTGTCGCCTTTCTGTCTCCGTCAATTACACTTCGATTTCTACCAAATATGATTCCTATCGACGAGTCAGTGGCATCGAACTCAAATGTCCAACCTAATAAATCGTGAGGAGTATCTACACCCGGAATGGTCCACAGATTCTTTCTATAGTTATGTTGATCTAATCCAATAGGTTCAACTGTCCAATAACTATTACCACATACATCTGTAATATTTGACGCTCCACGACTATTTCCAGTAACGAATACGTTATCAGTTGTATTATACGAAGTCCCGTCGTCGTCAGTATATGTGTAAGTAATTTCTGTTTTTAATTCTTCTGGTACTTCGTCTGGTGTCATTTCTACAGTTTCTGCGTTAAGAACAATCCCTCTTAATCCGTAATTTGTGATATCATCTGTGATGAGCGATTCTGTGTAACCGTAACCATACCTAAGTGGAATTGACGTTCCTGGCGCAACAAACCCGAACCTAGATATTATAATCCTTTTTATTTCTGACATCTGGGTTGCCATCTTAAAGTTATACGGAGGATTTATGAATGTATCGAACTTTGTAAACTTATTAACGGTAATGTCATTCGTGCTATAGCTATCCGCCATATCTTCTTCATAAAACTCTACCCATTCACCGTCATATGGTGCAGTGCTATTTTTCTTGTATGCATAATATCCATAATTATTTCTCAAGACAGGAGGGCCTTGATTAGCATGTGACTGGGCAGTGGGATCCATATCTGTCATGTGATTAAGTTTCCAGTATCCTAATGGGTATGGGTTAAGAGCATTATACCGCTTAAATCTTCCCTTTACTTCACAAAATCCGTATGGAAGAACACCTAATGGTAAAATCATAATATCAGTCCATTCATAATAGTTTTTGTAGTTTCCTTCGTCGGGATTTGAAGTGACAATAAAAGAAAGTGCGCTTAGATTTGGTTTTACATAACTACTTTTAGGTAGTAGTGTAGTAACCATGTAATCCGAGGATCTCATAGTTGAGGAATATGTCCAAGACCAAAGTTTATTAAACGTCATAACCCATGATGTAATTTGATAAGTAGAAGTTGTTCTTATCTGTAACACGTTTCCGTTCATTCTCCAACACACGCGTGGAAACTTGGGAAGTTTATACCTAGTTAATTCTTGACCTCTAATATTTGAATGAATTGTCAAAGGACAATTAACACGTAACCAATTGTTTGGAAGGTTATGATTTATAAATTTGTCGAGAGGAAAGTCTCCCAAGTATCCTCTTATTGAATTATTTCCGTATACGAAGGAATCTGCTACAGACGATGTTGGTGTCACATCGTTAAAGGGTAGCAAAAGCTTATCTCTGTTAGAAGATGTTTTACCCTCGTATCTATATGTTTTTAGTTTTGACAAGTATGCTGCAATAACCTTAGAAGTGTTTTCGCTAATATAATAGGTATTCTCTCCTGAGATCGCAAAACCTACATCATAATTTACAATATCTGAAAGACGTTGTTCTAACGTATAGGTCGAACTAACAGGTTTTCTCTGTGGAACATATAATCGCCCGTCTTCTCTAACAGAGAACCAGTTTGATATATATTCAATATAATAGGGTATAGGTCTATTCGTGGGAGCATTGAAAAACTTGTCTATTCCTCTTATAATAAACTTTTGAGTCACTACTGCACTCGGTTTCTTACCAGTTTTAACTGCAAATGCCTTTACTATAACTTCTCCTGCCAAGTAGGGTGCTTCGTCTATCTTAATCGTAAAAAACTTATGGCTTCCTGGCGTTCGGGTATCTTTAAAGGTTTTTGTTGCAAGTTGACCTAATTCTGGTGTTCCTCCATCCGTTCGATAATAGTAAGTGGTTGATACAGGATCATTATCAGACGTAATAATCATATCAATAGGACCTTTAAAATAAGATATAGCAGCACTTTGGCCTGAGTTTACAGTGGTATAATAGGAAGTATCTGTTAATCCAACAGGATCGATTCCCGAAGTAATATCCCATACATAATTATCGGCGTAACGAGTATAATATTTGTTAGTAAAATATGGTGGTTTGGTTATTTCATCAGAGTAAGAATACACGGGGGTTGTGTTATCATTAGCACCTAAATTGTTTAAAAGAGGGTATCCTGGACAATTATTTACTATGTTGTTTCTTACCAAAAGTTCTTGGACGCTATAGTTGCCACTGTCTCCCTGAAATCCTCTTACTGTATTTAAATAGTTCATTCCACTAGCGTCTGTTATTACTGTGTTTAACGGAGTTTGACAAGTTGTAGCAGATTGACTATTTCCACAGCCATCACACATGAATCCAAACAGAGATTTACACCCTACCCTCTTTTTCAATGCGTTGTAAGTTACAGGGTTCATCATTGTTTTTCTAGTATCGTATGTATTTCTAAACTTAACAGAATTATCATATCCATATTGTAACATATCTCCATTCGAAGATTTCGTTGCTACTCTTTTAATGTAATACTGCACATTAACGGAAACATCGGAAGATTCGCTTCCACTTCCGCTTCCACTTCCGCTTCCACTTCCACTTCCACTTCCGCTTCCACTTCCGCTTCCACTTCCACTTCCGCTTCCGCTTCCGCTTCCACCTCCATGATATAGATTTCCATAATTTGCATCATTTCCTAGATTTGACATAATGTTTTATATTATATTGAAATAAAATATTATGTTGCATACGCTAACCCAGCATTACCTCCCGAAAAGTGTAATATGTTATATCTCTCTTCAAAAATAGTCATATCAAATGTGTAGTCATATACGTTTTGATGAGGTTTATTGACACCTACAAAAACCCCTGAGGACGGATCACATATTGCTAATGTTTGTGCATTGGGGTCTAAAGGAGGTTCGATTGTCTGAACTTCTAATTCTATATTATTTATCTTTGACATATTTGCCGCACCGGATGGCTGAAGTTGATATAATGAATCATTTACAGAAAATCCATACTGATATATGCCGTCGTATCCCCCACCAACAGTTCTGGTATACTTTTCCACATATTTAAAAACAGATTCCGATTGTAGATTTTCTCGGTAGTTCCCATCAAATAATAATGCAGCTCCTACAAGTATGTTTTTTGTATTTTCCATCTTATAATCACCGGTTAAATGCCAGCCCGTGTTATTTCCATTCACGTTAACACCTGGTGCAATGTATAGAGGTTCGACTGAACTAGAATTAGAGTGTTTTCTATTTACAGAATATAATACACCAGACGAAGTAGTTTGTGTGGTAGTTGGAGCAGGTGTAATATCGTAAGGAATATAATTGTATGGCCAGTTTGTAAAATTAGACCATTCATTTCTTAAGTTCACATCACTTCGTTTGAACAAAAACGTTAGAGAAGGAACGAGTCCCATTAAATCCAACTTTATTTTTTTTGTTCCAACAACGTCTTTTTCAACGTGTTCTTTAACTTGCTTGAATAGATATTTTTGATCTCTTTCTGCAAATATTCTTCGTTCTTCCTCGGACAAAAATCCATAGGTTGCAATCATGTGAACATCTGCGTTCCACAAAACACGTCGGTCATCAAATGAATCTATACCGAGTTCAACGTCTGGTGGTGTTTGTAAAAATCTATAAAACTGCATGTAAAATAGATTGAAGTTGGGGGATATATATGGGTAATTATTAGTTGAATCAAAAACATCTCTGATTTTAAAGAGTTCTTGAATAGGTCGCATTGTTACATGTATGGTCAATATATTGTATTGTAGACTCACTAGAGGAACAGCATTTTGTGTCTTCATCATAAACCAAGCATTTAGAGGAATCAATAATTGTCTTCCACGGATAGAAGGTTCTGCTCCATTTTCATTTTCAGTGTAATATGCATTAGGATATGTATTCATTCTAGTTTGTGCATTAGCAGGGTCATTCATTTTCTCTTCATGTCCAATCATTTTTAGAAAGAGACTCTTTTTTTCCCCTCCCATATCTCTAAGGGCAGTTGCTAGCAAATAATCTCCAGAATATTCTTGAATTGTAGAATTACCACATGTAATAGAAACTTGTTGTATCATCATGGCACCAAGATACTCTATCCATTTGAATTCATAAGGAATCCATGCTCCTGTATTTTTCGTATTGTCTGCATCTTTAGTTACAGGGGGCATAATGGGAGACCATATATTTGGCATTGTTACTGATACATATGCGTCAACCAGTAAATCGGCATACCTTTTTACTTCGAATGAGAACTTAGACGGTTCGCTCAATCTCAAAGTTTTTGATCCTTCAAAATCAAGTCTAAACTTTTGAAAAGCAAAGTTTGTGAACTTGTTGTAGGTTGTCTTGAAAAAAGTCTTACTAGGGTTTCCATTAAGAATGACATTTTGATCTCCAATTGCTTTTAACTGCAGTAATCCTCCTGGCATACTATAATATACATAGATTTATTTAATTAATAACTTTTGGAATAAATATCGAATATTATATATATACCTATAATAGTAGAGGATATGGGAGATACACCAAAAACCGATGATAATCCAGTATTAAAAATTTATGAGAAGATTAAAAACTTGAAGGAGAAATATATTGTAGGAGCTCTATTCACATTGATTGTTCTAACCATTATTGGACTTATACTTTTCTTTTATTCACTTTCCTCATTAGAACAGACAACCTGTGCAAAGTTTAATAAAGACTACTCAGAGCTAAATGGAAAGTTACACTCGATGAATAACGCTGAAAGTTTCAACTACCTATTTAGAGATTATTATATTAAAACTGCGTACAATGCGTGTAATACATCTAAAAATAAACATAGCGTTGTTTCAACATGTGCTCTAAGAGATCTGATAAAACAAGGTGTCAGAGGATTGGACTTTCAGGTATATTCTATAGATGACCAGCCAGTAATTGCAGCTTCTGCAACTGATAAGTTCACTGTAAAGGAAACGTATAACTATGTTCCGTTTAAGGATGCTCTCAGGGTAATAAAAAATTATGCATTTTCTTCTGGATCATGTCCTAACCCCGATGATCCCCTCATAATACATTTTAGATTTTATAGCAGAAATCAAAGCATGTATAAAGCACTAGCCAAAACACTGGAAACAGAAAATAACGGGTTATTATTAGGTCCAAAATACAGAAATGAGTATGGAGGTAAAAATCTTGGAGAGGTTCCCGTAAAAGATCTTAAACGAAAGATAATTATAATCGTAAATAACCAAGATACAACATTCAGAGACGTGAAGGATTTTTATCAGTATGTCAATATGACTAGTGGCTCTATATTCATGAGAATGTATACTACAGATCAAATAAGAAACACTCCAAGTTTGCAAGAGCTAAGAAATTATAACAAGAAGAATATGACATTTATTGTATGTGACAATGTAGAATCTCCAACGAACCCCAGTGGGATTGCATGTAGAAAAATGGGGTGTCAATTAATTGGAATGCGATTTTCCGAAAGAAATGTGTCGTTTGTTGAACAAGAGGAGTTTTTTAATGATAACGGAACCGCATTTGTGTTAAAACCAGCAGATCTAAGATTCGTCCAGAAATACATACCAAAACCAAAACCTCAGAACCCAAAATTAGGATTCCAGACCAGGGCGATTGTTGCTCCTGGAATGAACTTCAACATTTAATTAACTTTATCTTTTTTTCATTTTATAGTATATACAAAATGAAAACGAAACATCCTTCATGTAATTCCGAAATGTCATTTCAGGAATGTGAATTAACAATATTGCGTGAAGCAGTAGACAAAGCCGAAGAGATTCAATCTAAGAAGACGGTTAATTCTCCAGAGATACAAAAAATGATAAAGATTGTAGAGAACTTTCTAAGAAGAAAAAAACTAATCTGTTACGGAGGAACTGCTATTAATGCATTATTACCAGTAGATGATAAGTTTTACAATAAAGAGACTGATCTTGCGGATTATGATTTTTTTAGCAAAAACCCGGTTGAGGATGCAAAAGAACTAGCTAATATTTTCTACAAAGAAGGGTTTGATGAAGTAGAAGCCAAATCGGGTCAACACCATGGCACCTACAAGGTTTTTGTAAATTTTATCGGAATGGCTGACATAACATATTTACACAAAGATATTTACACCGCCCTTTCAAAAGAAGCGAAAAAAATAGGGGGGATACTGTATTGTCCTCCCAACTACCTGCGAATGTCTATGTATCTTGAACTCTCTAGACCAGCCGGAGATGTTGGAAGATGGGAAAAGGTTTTGAAGAGATTATCACTTTTAAATAAACATTATCCATTAACAGATAGTGACTGCGGAAAGACAGCTATTCAGAGAAGACTTTCAAAGACTAGTATCTACAAAAACAAGACTGAGCAGATATACAATATCGTTAAAAACACACTAATATCCGAGGGGGTGGTCTTCTTTGGAGGATACGCTATTTCTAATTTCCTTTGTTATATGCCGAAACACTTAAGAAACAAAAACAGAAACATGAATGCTCCTGATTTTGATGTTCTTTCTGAAGAAGCAGAACTAACTTCAATTATCCTAAAGGAAAGATTACAAGAGAATGGTATCAAAGATGTCACTATTAAAAAACAGAGTGCTGTAGGGGAGGTGATTACTCCACATTATCAAGTAATTGTAGGTAAAAAAGACACAGTGGCCTTCATATATGAGCCAATGGCTTGTCATAGTTTCAATAAAATACATATCGGAAATCAAGTTGCTCGAATTGCAACGATAGACACAATCTTAAGTTTATACCTAGCCTTTTTGTATTCTGGTCGCAAGTATTACGATTTAAATAGACTTGTTTGTATTGCCAAATTACTCTACGACGTTCAAGAAAGAAATAGATTACAACAAAAAGGTGTGTTAAAAAGATTCAGTATCTCCTGTTATGGACACCAAGAAACAGTGGAAGAGATGCGAACGGAAAAGTCAGAGATGTTTGAGAAACTGAAGACGAATAGGAGTTCGAAAGATTTTGAAGAATGGTTTTTACGTTACAAACCAGCGGAAAAATCCACATCCAGTAAAAATACAAAGAAAACTGCAAAGAAAACTACAAAGAAAACCTCAAAAACGACAAAAAAAGGTAGCATGCGGAGAACGGGTGGAAAGAAAGGAACGCGCAAGAAAAAGCTTAAACAGTAAAGGGTTCCACAGCTTCTTTTCCGAAATATATTTCTGTAGTTTCAGGATTATAATTAGAAACGACACTAGTAACCATTGAACAAATAACGCTAACTTTTCAAGATTGTAGAACAGTATACTCTTCTTAGGAACGGATTTGCATAAGATAGTTTTTTTCTTCGTTATCAGGAATGTGAATAGATCGTTAACGCCGAAAATAACCTTTTTAACCCTTTCATCATCAGAACTAACCTTAGTTATTGTGGTTGAATCTCTTTTAAAGACTCCACGATCTGCATCAGATGTGTTAAAATAAATGCTCTTGGCGCATGTGGATTTTAAAAGATCATCTTCGAAACTATAAGGAGTCATTCCAGAAATAAACCTTCTATTTGGTATCATAGAAGGTTTAATAAGAGTGGAATTACAAGATTTTATAACAGTGTCGATTAAATCTTTTTTGCTTGTGAATTTTCTTTTTATCACCTTTTTAAAGAGCTTTGTATCATAATAAGATATAATCAGTTTTTTGGTAAGGTCTGTATGGTGATAGTTTTCAAGCAACATATCAAGATTTGTTTCTATATAATCTTCAAGTGTGATAGACACCTCGTCGTTTGTAATAGATTCGTGTATTCCTTCTAAAAAATTACCTAGGTCGTCTACTTTGTTTAAAAAGAAAAATATTCCACATAAACATGAAAATCCGCAAGTAGATATTGATTTTACAGTTACTTTCTTTTTTTCCTCTAGCATTTTCAGTAGAAAAAGAGAACCTTGAAAGTAGAAACAATCGTCAATTGTGCCGATGTTGGCTATGATGTTTACCTCTTTAACATTTTCAATATCACCTGATTTTGAAGGAAGTAAGTCACAGATTTTCTCGGTATAGTTCATTTACTTATGTATAAAAATAAATTATACAAAAATAACATAATTTCAAATATGATAATTAGTCGCTTATAGTTTGAATGATTCTCCTCGTTATGAAAACACTGGATGCTAAAAAGACACTATTGAAAATGAAACCGTAAATATTCATATTCCCGTCAGCGCCAAAAATACTAGGAATTATTTTTCTTTGCATCTTTTTAAATGCCGGAATCTGCAGCAGAAAATGAAGCAGCGCCACTATAATAGGAACCTGTAAGTCATCATAAATACTTTCTGCTTGGATTCTGCTGTCTTCTTTAGCTATGTAATTATTTATGACATCCTCATTTGTCTCGTCTTCATCTATATAATTGTCATTTTCTGCAACAGGTATAAAGTCTGGTTTTATTTCTTCGTCGGTAGCTATCCTTGCTTCGTTAATTGGAATGTCTCTAGATGGCAAAGAGGTATTTCCGTTTTTAGAAACAGTTTGGAGTCCAGACACCAACTCAGCAATCGTGTTCTGTGACAACTCAACCGTAGGTCTAGCCCCACCAATAGCTGCGTTATTACCACTATTCAATTGTTTTTGCATGTTATCAATCACACTATTTGTTTCGGTTGCTGTCATCTGAATATTTCCAGTAACACTTCCTCCACCCGCCGGGTCTGTTGGTAAACTGTTAATAGTAGATACACTTGACATAAATAGCTTTATATGTATTAAGATAGATATGAAAACGAAAAAACGCAATGAATAAAAATATTTTGTTAAATATGTTCATTCTATTTACATGTCTTATGAGGTAACTGTTTTCTTACTTTTGTCACACTTTACAATTTTTGTTTTAAACTTGTAACACTTACTATCGTATTCGTAAACTTTGTTTTCTATTTCGTCTAAAGGCGGGGCTTTAAAGATAATACAGTTTCTATCTTTACAAGCTGCTCTAAAAATAGTTGCTAAACCGAATCCAAGTATTGCAGACATAACATGTTTTCCCGTATCTGTTCTAAAAAACTTACTTAAGTTCATGCTCTACCTTACTATACTTCAATATTTTATTATTGAACTGGAATTGAGTCAATCTTGGATTTGTCTGCTGGGCACTTTACTTCTATTTTGTCAAACATGTAACAATTATCCGCTTTGTCGGCATATTGCACTCTTCCTGCGTTCTCTGCAGTTGGATATACAAATATTT
>CEQL01149275.1_pt1 | contig 12657 bp, 12 predicted proteins | sample 356281 | NCBI WGS metagenome assembly CEQL01 (sample SAMEA2621203, study PRJEB7988) | marine metagenome | biome: marine biome (ENVO:00000447); feature: surface water layer (ENVO:00002042); material: "saline water (ENVO:00002010), including plankton (ENVO:xxxxxxxx)" | depth 5 m
ACAAATGAAACAAATGAGAAAAAAAACTAGAACACAAGTATTTCGTATAAAATGTGTTTGCAGTATTTTTCATTCTATAATATGTTTTCTTATATTATAGAACATATCATGGATAAAGATACCGATACTATATTAAAGGATGAAGACCTAGTAACGTGCTTCACAGACATAGAAAGCGCCAATGATAAAACAAAAGATGCCATGAAAGAAGCCTCAGTGGGATATACCACCACAGAGACCGGATGTCTATTTCCATGCAAAGAAAACCACCATAGAGATTTCTTTTCTCACATGGTTTTCTTTTCACATCTTCCAATCATTATCCCGTGCATCATATGGATTTTTGGGAAAAATAGTGGACCCTATTGGTCGCATGTTGCAGATAAGTTGATTGCATGTATTATTACAATGACACTTATGCTTTCTATGATGTATCACTATTACTACGAGTGTGTTCTTTGTATATTCGAAGAACGAGCCAATATTGTGGGAATTATACTTTTGAACGTATATCTATACTATAGAGGGGTTCCAATCAAATATATACTTATTGGGTTCTTATTCCTGTTGGCCCTTCAAGGATCCCTTATGGCATGCAGACTCCACAATGACAGAGCGATATTTGAAAAATATCACCCATATTGTCACTATGTAGCCGGAGCGTATGTGTTCTACTGTGTATATCATATTCAACAATCTTTCAAATAACCTACAATTATTATTTTATTATATTTACTATTTTTGCACTACAATAAAATAGTAAATATAATAATTCTATTCAGACTCGTTTCCACTATCATCACTAAACAATATATTAGCTTCATCACGAGGACGACGATAAAAATCAAGTTCAGTGCCCATAGGAAAATATATAAGATCACCTACATTTAAATCAGAATCTTGGTTTTCTACATTCATCACAACAGCACCATAATAACGTGTTGTAGAATCAATCATTAATGCATCTCTGAATACAACTCTCGCTGTGATAAGATCAGCTGGTTCAACTATTTCAAATATAACACCGTGTTCCAAGCTTTCAGAATTACGTAGTGTATCTAGTGTGTAAATAGATACTGGTGAATCTCCAGGTATTTCAATAACATCGTTCATAATAAATCTAGATTCAATTTGAACATTATTGGAATTATCTGGTCGAACACCTCCTCGCATTGTTTTTCTACGAATTTTCGTTTTTTTCATTTTTTTCAAAGTTTTCTTATTACGATTGCTTTTACGATTACGCCTAGTTGTATGTCTGCTTTTATTTTTAACCATCCTATATATTACAAGCACAAAATATATAAAATACCCGTGAAATTATTTCATATGCTAGTTCTCTGCTTCCTAACAGAAAAAATCAGGCATCAACTCTTTTTCTGAAATATTGGGGTCTACTCTATATTTCTCAACATCTTCATCCAACGAAGCCAAAACTTCATCATCGATAAAATGAAACCCACTACACTTTTTTGGATCGGCTAACAATATGTGGCTCGCCGCTTTGCCCATTATATCAGGTGTTCTTGAAATATTTGCCATTTGTTCACCTCCTAGAATATTTCTTACTGGCGCAGTATCCACAGTTGTTCTTGGCCACAATGTATTCACACCTATATCAGGAAATTCCTTATCCCAAAATTTTGACATAAGCGACATATTGAATTTTGACATACTGTAATACAAGTGATTCGTCCACCAATTATCATCATACAACATTTCTACTGGAGGTGCAATAATCAATACCGAACCATGATTTGATTTTTTAATATGATTAATACATTTTTGTCCCATTATAAAAGAACCCATTATATTCACCTCCGACATCAACCTAATTTCCTTCTCCGTTTGAGCAAGTGTATTATTCAAACACAAAGCACTTGCATTCAATACAACACCATCAATCTTACCGAATGACGATTCTGCATGAAATATAGCAGTATCAATACTTTCGGGACAACGAATATCAACACAAGCAGGCAGACATTTTTTAGAGTTATGTTTCTCATTTATTTTTTCTGCCGCGCTAAATATGGTGTTTTCCAACTTTGGGTGTGCTTCCTTCGTTTTTCCTATCACCATTACATGTGCACCAAGACCAACCAAATGGTCTGCGATAGAATATCCTATTCCTCTAGTTCCGCCTGAAACTAAATAAGTTCTATTTTCCAAGTTCGGAACAATTGGTTTTAAAGCTGGATTCTTTCGAATTGATTTCAATACATATGCAAACTGATTTTTATATCCTGCAGTCGTCATATCTGCTATGTAATACTAATACATAGCAAATACTATTTAAGTTACAGATACAAAACAATATAGAGTGTACATATATATTGATTGTATTAAAAATGAGCTTCTATAAAGGTTTTAAAGGTTATATAGCTTACAAAAATGCTACAAAATACTGCAACGTAAATAAAGAAAAAAACCAACAACGTGACGATAAAAGTTTTTTTAGTGGTCATTCAGATGAAATAGGTGCATTTCAACATTTCGCATTACATGAATATGGTATTCATCTTTCTAATGAAGAGGCGGGAAAGTGTATCAATGCATCTCACTTACATGATGACCCCAAATACCATAAGGATTTTCCAGAAAAAGAGTGTTCAACTCAACTTCTCAATGAAAACGTTTATGGTAAACAAAGTTCTCAACAAAAAGAAGAGACAACATTATTGTTTGCAAATATGAAGAACGACTTTTATAAAAGAAAAGATGATATCTACAAGTTTACTGACCGTGATCAACAAAGGTGGAGAACAAATAAAAATAAATCTAAACAACGAACTAGAGATCGTGACAATAAAAAGGATAATTGTTTTTAAATAACTAATATAAAACCTTGTTATTAGTTATTTGATATGAACATGAACAACGCAGAATTAACACTCTTACTTGTTGCTTTAGTCATGATATTCTTTGGAATACCACTCCTATGCTGTGTGTGTCATTTATCTACTGATGGATATATTGAAGATACTGAAGATAATTACTCAACCATGGAAGAAAACCCCATGGCCCCCACTACCACAGAAAGAGACACTCCTGTTCGGGCCTTTGGTTAGTGTTCTCTTTGGACTCCCCTTTGGACTTGTCTTTACTATATTTTGTCTATTCAACACGTTTTTATAAAAACGTGCCATCATATACCGTCTAAACTTTTTAGTTTTATATTTATTATCGTTTAAAAAACTTCCATATGAAATTGGAGGCATATGTGTAAATACATTGGGATGGGCAATGTTTGTTATATCGTTTAACGATACTGTTTGACGCATTGTAGATACTGTATAGATACAAAAAATATTTTTCACATAATCTCGTCATATACCACATATATAACGACATTATTGTATCAAATTAATCTAGTGCTCCTTCGGAACTGGATACTCTCCTACTGATATCATCTTATCATACGTTTTCCTGTAAATACTTGTATCACGACCCATAGAATCCATATCGATCATCCGTTGCAGAGTGCTGTCAATATAAACGTCATCTCGAATCTTTTGCATAATTCTAGGATTCGTTTTAATCTCGCGAATAAGAGTTCTGTTGTCTTCATACGTTTCCTGTTTACGACCATTCATATGAGACAAAAGAAGACGAAACCCAAGAGGAAGAGAAGACATAACATTCCTAAATTTATCTTCGTTCTCGTCTAATAGCTTATTAACAAAAAGTGTTGTCATAACCTCACTATCCCTATGCTCGGCATGATACAGATTTACGCAGTGCGCTAGATACAAATTAGACATAATGGATGCCATATCAGAAGACAGACTCTGCTCTTTCTTAATAGCGCCACCTTTTAAAGCAACAAAATTAGAAAGACATGCGAAATTAGCAACTTGTCTATCTAGTCTGGGACTTTGAATAAGAGTGTTCAGCAAGGAGCTACCATACATAGATATGGAATGAACCACGATACTCTTAAAATGAACCATAAACTCCCTTTCATCATTTCTCTGTATAGAATCAAAAATGGGATAGATATAAGGATGACTCTTATTTAGTCCCTGTCCAAAAATTATCAAGTTCTTTGTCAATGTGTTACTTCCCTCCACTGTTATTCCAACAGGGGCTATCTTGTAAAATTTCTCTAACATATTGTTATCTCCCAAACATATTCCGGAACCAGAATAGATATCCATACCGTCATTTAGCACGACACGTCCTCTTTCAGTTGTCTGTTCTTTCATGATAGCGCTTATCACAGAAGGCTTTTCTCCCTGATCTAGCAAATTGTTAGTTACCCAAACACTTGACTGAATCAACCATGTATTGTATACCATATTCACCAACTTGTTCTGAACACCTTCCATTTCAATAAGTGGAAGCTTAAATTGTTTTCTGTGCTTTGCATATTGAACCATAGCAAGAGTTGCCGTCTTAGAAGAAGCATTTGCTGTAGCGGGAAGACAAATACCTCGACCAGCGGCAAGACATTCCATCAACATTTCCCATCCCTTCCCCACATTTTTTTCTCCCCCAATAACGGATTTTGTATTGACTGTGATATCTCCACGTATAGTCCCATTTGGAAATCCGGTTCCTAGTGGGCTATGGTAAGTATCTTTTCGTAATCCATCATGATCAGATTCAACAAGAGCTACTGTCACTCCCTTTGTTTGTTGAAGCTCCAACATATCGTATGGATCTTCAACATTGAAAGCCAACCCAACTAAGTTTGAAACTGGAGCTAATGTTATGTATCTTTTGTTTACACTTACATGTATATTCATACCACCCTTCCCATCATTAGCAGGTTTCACCTCTCCATTGTCTATACTTCCCGTTGCATCAGAACCGTTGTTAGGACCAGTTAGTCCAAAACAAGGAATATATTCACCTTTCGCTAAGCGAGGAAGATACTTGTCCTTTTGCTCTTGGGTTCCATAGTTCAAAAGAAGTTCCGCAGGACCAAGAGAATTGGGAACCATGATAACTACACCAAGAGCAGGATTTGCACTGGTAATGTAAGTCAATATTCTGGATAACTCTGCAACCGAACACTTGTTTCCTCCATACTCCTTCGGAATCAAAAAGGAAAAAAATCCCTCCTCTCCTAAGTGCTTTAAAAGCTTTTCGTGGTTCTCAGTAGGATAAATTACCTGGTCAGGAAAGTTCTTTATCAAGATATCTAGCTTTTTTGGATCAAATACACGAGGAATCTCGTTTCGAAACTTTCTCTTTTTCAGTTTACCCTCAAATATTTCTCTATCAATAGAAGTAGTTCCACTCCTAAGCGCCATTAATTCAGTGTTACTAATCTTAGGAATAATTGATTTCACCTTCTTAAAGATATATTTTTGCATACCCCCGACGATGTCTACAGATATAATAGATTTGTCATTAAGTTCTTTTGATATTAATAACAAAAATACGAATAAAAATCAATAAAAATTAATAAAATTTCCAACTCATAGACATAATTGAATCACATAGATGTCGAAGAAAAACAAAGGGATTCACTATATAATATAAAATAATCTCGGAATAACTTGCATCACAAATACTTCGTTGTTCATTGGTTAATTCTACATTGTGTGGTATTCTTTCATCTTCCCCGTTCCTTCTAGTTAGAGTATCCATAATCTGTATATTATTTACACATAAAGCTTTAAATAATATTCATATATTTTTATCGACAGCTACAGGATTCGAACCTGTGCGGCAATGTGCCAACGGATTTCAAGTCCGTCTCCTTAACCACTCGGACAAACTGTCATATGGAGACACAAGGAATCGAACCTCGATTTTTTGCATGCTAAACAAACGCTCTACCATTGAGCTATGTCCCCTTCAAGCTCCCTGGGGGAGTTGAACCCCCGGCCTTTGCATTACAAGTGCAATGCTCTACCACTGAGCTAAAGGAGCCAAAGGAGCAAAATGTACAAATATAAAAATGTAAAAAATGTAAATTATAACCCAGATAGGTATATACTCATTGTTCTTGTCTTTATATTGGTTTACTCCACCTCGTTAAGTTCGACTCCTCCAACTATTTCATAAATCGTTTCGGCTAAGTCCCAACCTCTATCATCTTCTAATTCGGACGTATGAAACAAAACCCTGTTTTCAACATCCTCATAGATATCTTCGCAAATAGCCTTTTTTTCTTCGTCATTGTATTCATCAAAGTCCTCGATTTCCTCCGTTTTCTCACATCCGTCCACATTTGAAACAAAGGAAAAATCGTAATCATTTACACAAACTGTTTGTTCACTCATTATCTTCTCCTTTTCTTCATCAGTTAACGTTATATCAAATTCTCCCCATCTATAAACAGTGGTAATAATAAGTGTAACGGTCCTTCCTAAAATCGTCTTTCTATAATAGTCGTTCTCATAAGAACTTTTTTTGTATTCGTTGGTTAGCGTATATTCCTTACCGTCGCCCATGTAAGTATACTCTTTATTTCTTTAAACTATTGTTATTGTAGTTTGCAACTAGGGAAGAACCTCTCGCAGTTTCTCCAAGGAAGGTTCGTCCAACTCTCCTGCTTCGGGGAATTTTACAATGAATGCTATAATAAGACTCCCCGTTGTCCCGCCTCTAGATATTCCCATATTTGGTATAGTCTTCTGATATCCAGGTGTAATTACCATACTACTTGCTTTGTTGGCTATCGAATACGTTTTACCATTCAAATATTTAAGTTCAAAACTAAATCCGCACAACGCATCCTTGAGAGAAATAGATTTTTCCACAAAAAGGTCTAATCCACGTCTTACATACTCGGTGTCGTTCTCCACCTTAACTATTAACTTAACGTCACCTTTACAGTTCTCGTTTAACACATGACCATGATTTTCTAAAAGAAGAACTTCACCATCATCCATACCTTGAGTAATGTCTACATACACTTTTTGCTTTTCAAAAACTTTTTGACCATTTTGCAATACCCAGCGTTCAATCTCAAATGGCACTTTGCCACCTGTTAACACAATATCCATTCCTATCTTTAAGTGCGACGTAATAGCTGTTGGTTTGTGCAAAACGTTGGGATCAAAGTTCACTTCTACGGGAACACCATTTTGAAAAACCTGAAATTTCATCTGCGTTCCAGGAGGGGGAACAAAATTACCCCCCATGTTACCACTAAATAATGCGGAAAACAATTCGTTGGGGTCTGAAAATCCTGGCATTTCTCCCTGCATAAATCCTGGAGGCATTGGTGGTTGTCCACCAAAAAACGATGCAAAATCTCCTATCCCACCAGAAAACTTCTGTTGGGTGTCGTATTCTTTACGTTTATCTTGGTCTCCTAAAGTCTCATACGCCTCATTAATTTTTTTGTAAATCTCTGAAGACTTTTCGTCTCCCTGTGTTCTATCTGGGTGGTATTTTAAAGACAATGTTCTGTATGCCTTTTTTATTTGATCTGCAGATGCATGAGGTTCTATTCCTAAAACTTCGTAGAATTCAGGCGTGCTCATTTATTTTTATTGTATAAAAACTATTCAAGAGAAAAACTTAAATAAGAATCGTTATTATCTATTTATGAGTATCTCCCCGTTGTTCATAGAAAGATATACACCACTACATCTGATAGACTTCAATATGGAACCGAAAATAAACAATGCATTAAAAACTCTTATTGATACCGAGTATCTAAATATCATTTTGGTAGGAAACATGGGATCTGGAAAAACAAGTATACTAAATGCCATCATAAGAGAATACTACAAAGACATACCACGCTCTGAATACCAAGAAAATGTCTTGTATATCACCAACTTACATGAGCAAGGAATAAACTACTACAGATCCGACGTAAAGACATTTTGTCAAACAAGTAGCGTAGTGAAACGGAAAAAGAAAATAGTGGTAATAGACGACATCGACATGATCAATGAACAAAGTCAACAAGCATTTAGAAGTTGTATTGACAAATACAGTCACAATGTATGTTTCATGTCATCTTGCACAAATAACCAAAAAGTTATAGAAAGTATTCAGTCTCGACTAACAATGATCAAAATACCGGCAATAAGTTCAAACTTAATGAAAAACATAGCAGACAAAATAGTGACTGCTGAAAATATACATATCGACAAAAAATCTCTAGACTTCATTCTGTCTCTGTGTAACTCAACTATAAAGGTATTGATCAATTATTTAGAAAAGTGCAAATTACTAAACGAAGAAATTAATTATGAAATTGCGTTGAAACTTTGTAGCGATATAGATGTTCAAACTTTAGAAGAATACACCAAAAATGTAAAAAATAACAATATAGAAAAGGCTATAAAAATTATTTACTCTATCGTAGATGATGGATACTCTGTTATGGATATACTAACCACATATTTCACATTCATTAAAATAACTGACATCTTAACAGAAAGGGAAAAATATACAATTATACCTTACATATGCAAATACATAACAACATTCCACGATGTCCATGAAAATGATATAGAACTTCCCCTCTTTACAAACAACTTAATACAAATTTTACATACCCTATGAAGTTCTTTAAACCGAAAATTAATTAATTGTCTGAATACATTATATCAGACAATTAAACTATTATGCCGACGCACATCTTTAAAAATGAAATGGATTCAGAGATACTATTCGAATTCTTAAAACCGCTGTGCTCTATAAATAACAATCACTACGTTGTAAATTACGAATCTCTAAAAATAGCAAAGTTTAACGATCACTACGACAACTTTATAGAAACCATTCGACCATATTACCATATATCCAAAAGGAAATATCTAGAACCGCCTGGATCCTACAAAAGGTTTCTCACAATCATCCGCCAAATATGCAACTTCAACAACATCCCATATAAAACCATGATAAAATATGCACATTCTACTTCTAACGTAGAATACTACATTTACTCCAAAGATTTAACCGACAACACATTGTTGCCCAAATAATTTGGTTTTGGACCCCACACGGGTGCTTTGCTTGGAACTTCCCAGTAAGATATCCACTCTGGTTTCTCTGTGTCGTCAGAGTCTATAACCTTCTTCTCATCAGGTGATGTTGAAACTAGTATATATTTACTTATGATAGAGTCCCCTGCAATGACTTGTTCGCCAGATTGACGCGCAAACCATTGAAACTGACTTCTCTTCAGTATCTCGTCGCTAGGAATCATGATTCCATAACAATGACTGGACAAATTAATGTAAGACGTAGACATCAAATCATCTAACAGTATCTTATTGTCCTCTTGATCGCGAACCCCAATCAACTTTCCATTAACTAAACCAGCATGGTTCTCGATTACCAATTTATTACAAAGTTCATTAATTCTACCAGTAATGTCCATATCATTGGTGAAATCCTTCAAAATGAGTTCTCCTACCTCTTTCTCCAAATGCGTTATAGCCTCAGTTTCCCTCTTACATCCCATAATCTCCAAATCAGGCATAAATTCACCATGAACCTTCGTTCTTGTTGTTTTATTCAAGTTCTCGCCAAAGTATAGATCCTTTCTCTTTTTCAAAGCATTTTCATGCATATCCTTCAAATCTCTCATACAAACAAACCCTGGAGGAACAACCATACCTCCATAAGTTCTCAAAAGTCGCAAAATCGCGTATTTGCGTATATGGTCCGATATAGGAGCAGCGTGGATTTTATCACCGTATTTAAAATCTGGCATGAGTCTCTTATAACTCTTATCGTCCACTAAACATATATGAAATGAATCCTTGCAATACTTTATTATGCTCTTCACCGTGAGATACAAATACGGTTGATTCAAATTATAAGAAGAACGGGATCCAAAACTTTTCCAGTCTCTTGAGTTATACTCATATGTTATCGGTATCCACAATATAGGTTTTGTCACATTAAGAGGACCCAAAGTATCTGGATCGGTTAACAGATAGTCTCTAACTGCCTTGTCATTCCTACTTTTTGTCTCATCTTCCAGTTTATCGTCGTATCTTCTGTATAATATACCCAAAGTTACCAATATGACAACCAGTGATCCAACTTTTATGTAACCATTAATTGCTGACATTATTATGTATATTATATTCTAATATTTTATTTACACACACCTTAATTTATTAGTTCAACAGACGCAGGTTCTTCCAAAACATCTCCGTTTTCTTTTTTGCTTCTTCAGATTCTTTCATTAATCGATACGCTCTCTCAGACGCCATCACACTACTATCCTTTTCTTGCTTTTCCAACATATTCGTAGATTCTGCTACCGACAATGGAGATATTTCTTGCTGACCTCTATACTCTCTCATCTCTTCCACGGAAGAAAACTTATTTGTTTGCGCGTTTTCATCTACTTGTATAAGAGTTTCTGTGTGAGCTTTCATTAAATCTTGATAACCAAGAGTATTGGATACACAATCATAGTTTCCACCTTCTCTTCCTAGAGAACTACCTATATCTAGACCTCCTCCCACATCAAATCCTTCAACGCCCTGATGCACGACAATGTCCTTCGTCATCTCTCTTCTCTTTTTGGCAAACTCTGTGGTCATCTGTGACATGCTCATTTGTCTTGGTTCTTCTCCCTCTTCCGTGCTTCTTAACCATTCTTTGTAGCCAGTTGTTTCCTCCTCTGTATGTATTTTCACCTTTTCAAACTCGGAGTTGAACCATTCGTTAAATTTATCTGCTTTCGCCAGCTCTTTCTTTTCAGAAAATAACTTTTTCAACAAATTACGCTGTCCTTCCACATCTTCATGATTATTATCGTCTGCAATATACACTGTGTTTTCTTTACTTGATGCCTTCTCTGAGTTACTTCTAAACTTCCATATTTGAAATAACTGTTTGTATGCAGAAGAGTAAAATATAAAGTATTTTGAATCAAGTCCTGACTTATCCGGATGAAGTTTCAACACTATTTTCTTCGCGTCCGACAATTGCTTTTCACTGAAATCTGCAGATAGTTTAAAAAGTGCCAACAGATCTTGATAATTGTAATTATTGATGTCTAAATCAAGATCATCCTCCATGAGTTAAATTATAAAGAGAGTTGCTTTTAATAATTTATACCATTATTTATTTTCCAATTATATATAAGTAAAGTATACATGAATCAACTAGAACAAGATACATCAGCTCTAAAAGACGATATAGCAGCTTTTCAACAAAATGAAAATAATAGATATGTATCTATAATAACCTCCCACAATGGACGCATCCAATGTTTCTTAGAAGATGTTTTTAGAGAGACAGAGGGGTTCAATATGGGGGATATTCAAAGAAAATTCATGAATGGATCCATCATTCGTTTTTCCATTATGGTAAAAACCACTGGCGTAAAACCAGAAATCATATACTCTTTGCGGTTAGAACACACTGGCGAACTTGGAGAAAAAGAAGAAAAAAAACTGGAAAAAGTAAAATACTACTGCGCTGAAGATTTCATACAAGCTAGTCAGAAAGAAGGAAACAAATACAAGGGCTCATGTCAGCGATTCCCCAATATTTTATCATCCACAGAATATGATTCTGTCGAGAATCAGTATAAGGCTGCGAGAACCCTCGAAAAACTACATACTCCCCAATCATTCATCAATGAAGTTTCTCAAGAGCTAGGTAATGATAACCAAGTTATTGAAGACACGGAGTTCGTATTTTACATTATTCGTCATGGCCAAGCATCACATAATCTAAAAAGCGGAATAAATATGAACACTGAAAAAGATACTAATCTCACAGATACAGGAATCGAGCAAGCCATTCGCACCGGGTTTAGTTTGAAGAATACCTTGAAAAAGTATGGTGAGAACAGAATTCATTTCTTATTCGCATCTGACTTACATCGGACAAGACAAACTATGATGTATGTTGTCTCTACGTTGTCACTAAGCCTACATTCAGAATTAGCTATTGAACCAAAAGATTCACAAACATATAAATCACAATGGGACGGTGGACGCACAAAATTGAATTATCCGACAGGAAACCCACCATCAGAGTTGAATAAAAGATTGTGGTCCATCATTATTGGATCAGGAAAGATCCCTTATGATAAGAAATCGATAGATAGCACGTTAGAATTCAATGTAAGCTTTCCCGGTATGATAACTATACTTCCTTGCGCTCACGAACTAAAATACGACAAAAATGGAAACTGTGACGCTACCATGCCATGGAAACTGGAAAACTTAGCACCAGAAAACTATCCATTGTGTGATTTTAAACAAGCTACTAATATGAGTAATGATCGTTGTGCATATATTTACGCAGAAATGACAGGGGGACCCCTTATATATAATTGGGAATACTACTTTGATTTCTATAATAGACACAGATGCCCAAACCAAGAGAAATATTCCTACCTTGATATTGAACCTACAGATCTTACCAACACTAACTACTCGGAACAAGGAGAGTCATACTCTCCAGTTGGTCAAGATAAATCTTATAAAGTAAGACGCGGTGAAACAGACGTTTCATTGATGAGATTGTGTGGAAATTATACCGAGAGAAACCATTGCAGAGACACAACCTTTATTAAACAAGCCATGTTAATTATACAAACAGAGTTATCGAATGTGAAAGAAAACAGACAATCATACATGGATAGATTAGAGTATCTAGAAGAAAACCCATTTGAACAAAGTGGATCACTCGTTGCAAGAGAAGAGTTTGATGCATTATCTGATTCCGGTAGGTCTTCATCTTCTCTGGAAGAAGAAG
>CEQL01049033.1_pt1 | contig 12654 bp, 13 predicted proteins | sample 356281 | NCBI WGS metagenome assembly CEQL01 (sample SAMEA2621203, study PRJEB7988) | marine metagenome | biome: marine biome (ENVO:00000447); feature: surface water layer (ENVO:00002042); material: "saline water (ENVO:00002010), including plankton (ENVO:xxxxxxxx)" | depth 5 m
GAATATAAAAAATTTATTGGAGGAGGCTTAAAAGATTTCACTAGAATCGCAGAAAGCGATCCTACGATGTGGGAGAATATTTTTTCTCTAAATAAAAATAACTTACTGAAAGATATAAGTGAAATTGAAAAAGAAATTAATAAAATTAAAACATTCATTCTTCAAGACAAAGGAAGTAAATTACAAGAGCACTTAAAAAAAATTAAAAAGACTAAAGAATCTTTAAATAGATGAAACTCATTTCAAAATATTCCGAAGGACTTCATGGAGAAATAAAAATTCCGGGTGATAAGTCTATATCTCATAGAGCGTTGATGTGTGCTTCAATTTCAGATGGTATATCTAGAATTTCAAATCTTCAAGAGAGCGAAGATGTAATTAATACTCTTAACTCTCTTAAACAGCTTGGTATAAGCATCTCTAAAGAAAATGGTTCTTACTTTGTAGATGGCAAGGGTTTCAAAGGATTAAAACAATCAGAAAACCCACTTTATTTTGGCAATTCTGGAACAGGAATTAGATTGATGTCAGGATTACTATCAATACAGAATTTTTCTTCAAGTCTTACAGGGGATGAGTCTCTTTCCAAAAGACCAATGAAGAGAATAATAGAGCCTTTATTAAAGATGGGAGTGAACATATCTAGTTTAAAGGAAGACACTCCTCCTTTGAGAATAACTCCTTCTGAGAATATAAATGGAATAAATTATGAAATGCACGTAGCAAGTGCCCAAGTGAAATCTGCAATTTTATTTGCAAGTCTAGGTGCACAAAGTGATACGAAAATTATAGAACAATCCATATCGAGAGATCATACTGAAAGAATGTTTGAATATTTTGGAGCTAGCATTAGATATTCTGAAAAAGAAACAACTTTAAAAAATACTGATAAATTTACTCCTCAAAACATACAGATACCTGGAGATTTTTCTTCTTCAGCTTTCTTTATTGTTGCGGCTTTAATTTCAAAAAATTCTGATGTTACTCTCAGAGAAGTTGGTATGAATCCTTCTCGAATTGCTCTCTTAAATAAATTGATAGAAATGGGAGGGAATATTCAAGTATTCAATCACTCTTCATTTGGAAAAGAACCCATTGCAGACTTGAATGTAAAGAGTTCTGTTCTAAACTCTTGTGAAGTGACATCAGATGATGTACCAAATTTAATTGATGAACTTCCTATATTATTTATTGCAAGTTCTTTTGCAAACGGTATTTCAAGTTTTAAAGAGATAGATGAATTAAAGCATAAGGAAAGTGATAGGCTAAAGGCTATGCAAGACGGCTTAAATAAAATGAAGATAAAAAACTTTTTGGATGGCAATGTTTTTTGTATTGAAGGTATGGGTAAAAATTATAAATCACCAAATTTTTTAGCTGAGACTTACTATGATCACAGAATTGCCATGTCTTTTGCTATAGCCGGCTTAAATAGCAATTCTTATATTGAAATTGCTTCTCCCGAGAGCATCAACACATCTTTTCCAGAATTTATTAATCTGGGTAAAACGCTTGGATGTAATTTTGAAATTAGTTAGAAATATAATAACTATAGATGGTCCTAGTGGAGTCGGAAAAGGAACTCTTGCATTTTCGCTAGCTGAAAAACTAGATTGGTATATTCTTGATAGCGGACTTCTCTATAGACTCGTTGGGTATTTGAGTCTTAAAGAGAAATTAGAGACAACACAAGAAATTATCCATTTTCTAAATAAATCAAAAATCAAACTTGTTACTAATCTTAAAGAAGGTATTTGTGAAATAAAGCTGAATAAGAAGGTCTTAGGAGAAGAGCTTAGAAATGAAAATATAGCATCCAGAGCATCAGAACTTGCTAAAGAAGAAGAAATTAGAAACGCGATAATCAAAATTCAAAGAAATGCATACGATTCAGAAAAAGGCCTCATTGCTGATGGAAGAGATATGGGAACAATTATTTTTCCTGAGGCAGCCTTGAAAGTGTTTCTTCAGGCATCTCCTGAAGTTAGAGCAGAAAGAAGGGCTAATCAGTTGAAAGAAAAGGGCATGAGCGTTATCATGCACGACCTTTTAGAGCAAATTCAGCAAAGGGACGAAGAAGACATAAATAGAAAGATATCTCCTTTAAAACCAGCTGATGATGCACTAGTTATTGATACGAGTAGTTTAAGTATTAAGGAAGTAGAAAAAAAGGTAATGGAGAATTTTAAAAAATTATGACAGAAACAGCATTTGAAAAATTATTAGATGAAAGTCTTACAACCTTGAATTTTAATCAAGGAGCTCTAATTTCAGGAGTTATTGTAGATTTAACTTCAGATTGGGTAACAGTCCACGTAGGTTTGAAATCAGAGTCTTTAATACCAAGAACAGAATTTTTGGCTGATGAGGTTGATGGTGAACTATCTATTGGCGATGAGGTTAAAGTATCTCTTGAAGCCGTTGAAGATGGTCATGGTTCTACTAGAGTATCTAGAATAAGGGCAATGCACGACGAAAGTTGGAAAAATCTTGAGGAAGCACTAGAAACCGGAGCTTTAATTAAAGGTTACATATCTGGAAAAGTTAGAGGTGGAATGACTGTAGATGTTGCAGGAGTCAGAGCATTTCTTCCAGGTTCTTTAGTCGACTCAAGGCCTTTAGAAAGTTTTGATCATTTAGAAAAGACTTTTCAAGATTTTAAAGTCATAAAGCTTGATAAAGAAAAGAGTAATGTTGTACTTTCTAGAAAGGCAGTACAAGAGGACCTAAACTCTGAAGAAAGAGAAAAGATATTTGCCACTATTCAAGAAGGTTCATTGATCTCAGGAACGATAAAAAATTTAACCGATTATGGAGCTTTTGTAGATCTTGGCGGAGTTGATGGGCTTTTACATATTACTGATATTACTTGGAAAAGAATTAATCATCCGTCTGAAGTTTTAAATGTCGGGGATAAACTTGATTTTAAAGTAACTAATTTTGATAAAGAAAAATCAAGAATTTCTCTTGGTTTAAAACAATTGACTAATGATCCTTGGGAAGATATCAAAGACTCTTTCCCTATAAATTCAATTCATAAAGCAAAAGTCTCTAGCATTGCAGAATATGGTTTTTTTGCCGAACTTGATACTAATACAGAAGGCTTGGTACACATTTCGGAAATAGATTGGACTAATAAAAGCATACACCCCTCCAAGGTTGTCTCCGTAGGCGATGAAGTTGATGTTATGGTTTTAGAGATTGATATAGAAAAAAGAAGAGTATCTTTAGGAATGAAACAGTGTCAGGTAAACCCATGGCTTACTTTTTCAGAAAATAATAGTCTTGGCGACGTTGTAAAAGGAGAAGTCAAATCAATTACTGATTTCGGAATGTTCATTGGTCTTGATGGAAATATTGACGGATTGGTACATCTTTCAGATTTATCTTGGACTCAATCTGAAGAAGAGGCCGTCAAATCATTTTCAAAAGGGCAAGATGTTGAGGCAGTAATTTTAGGGATAGATCCACATAAAGAAAGAATATCACTAGGTATAAAGCAATTGTCTGAAGATGTCTTTGACACATTTGCAAAAAATAATCCCAAAGGCACTGAATTAACAGGCCAAGTATCATCGATCGGCGAAGACATCATATTCATCAGTTTGGCTGAAGATGTCACTGGAAAAATTAAGAATAAAGAATTTAAGGATAATCTTCCTTCAGAGGGCGATAGTGTAACTTCTCTTGTAACCTCAATTGATAGAAAAAATCGTCAAGTAAACTTATCCGTCTTTGCTTTAGAGAAATCTCAAGAAAAGGAACTTATCAAGGAAAATATATCTAAAAATAAGCAAATAGAATCTGAAACAAAAACTTCTATTGGAGATCTTATTCAAGAAGAACTTAGCGACTCTTCTAAAGATTAAATGAAGAAGTCTGACTTCATAACTTTGCTATCCAAAAAACTCGAAAACTACAACGAAATGGATATTTCTCTTTCGGCTGATTTAATCCAGAATTCGATAGTTGAGTCTCTTAAAAGCAGAAAGCGAGTTGAGATCAGAGGTTTTGGGTCATTTTGTTTGAGAGATAGAAAATCTATTAGAGCAAGAAATCCTAAATCAGGAGAGTCCATAGAGCTACCAAAAAGATCTATTCCTTATTTTCGTGCATCTAAATTGCTCAAACAAAGAATCAATTAGAATATGGTAAAATGACTCCATGAAATATTTTTATTTCATTTCAATAATTTTACTAATTTCAGTTTTCTCTATTTTTACAAGTTTAAATTCTGATCTTGTCGAAATAGATTTATTTTTTTTGAAAATTGAAGGTATTTCATTTGGATTTTCTATAGTTATTTCAATTCTTTTTGGAGCAATCATTTCTTTTATTCTTCAACTCCCAAAACTGTTTGGAAGAAAATCAAAGGTTAAAGCAGACAAAAAAAGTGAAAATACTTCATCCTAAACAAGCAATAATAGCTTTAGATTTTGATTCTTATGAGGAGGCAAGCCTAATTGTAAAAAACTTAAATCCAGAAAAATTCAGATTAAAAATTGGAAAACAGTTATATAGCAATGAAGGCCCCAAAGTCATAGAAAAATTCAATAAAAAAGGTTTTGAAATTTTTTTAGATTTAAAACTTCATGATATTCCAAATACTGTTTATAAGAGCTTAAAAAATTTGTTTAACCATAAGATTTGGATGACAAATATTCATCTTTTCGGAGGAGAAGATATGATTCGGGCTGCTGTCGAAGCAAAAAGGGAAACACAATGTGAAACTTTGCTAGTAGGAGTTACTGTTCTGACAAGTTTGAATGAAGATGATGTAAAAAAAATGGGATTTGGGAAGGGTGTATCAGATTTGGTTGAAATGCTTTCTTTTCAAGCGAAAAAAAATGACATTGATGGAGTAGTTTGTTCCGCAAAAGAAGTATCAAATCTAAAAGAAAATCTTGGAAAAGATTTTATTACTGTTACTCCTGGTATAAGAATTAACGAAAATAAAAATGATCAGGCCAGAGTTGTTACCTTGAAAGAGGCAGTAAAAACAGGCAGCAATTTTATAGTTTTGGGAAGAGAAATCACTAATTCTAAAAATATACCCAAAATGATAAAAAAAGTTGAATCATATATAATTTAGAGATGGATAATAATTGGCATGTAGTTAAACAAGACGAAAGATATATTGTTCTAGACAATAGTTCTTTATCAAAACTTGTGCCTAGCATAACCAAATTAAATCCAAGTAAAAGTACCTCTGGCCATAAGCACGATGGCCAAGAAGAAGTCTATGTTTTTTATAAAGGAACTGGAATTATGCAAATTGATGACGCTAAATTTGAAGTCAAACAAGGCGATGTAATTCCTGTGCCAGATGGAGCATTTCATAGGGTTTTTAATGAATCTGAAGAAATCTTGGAATTTGCTGCAGTTTTTAATGGTGAGAGACACACTGAAGATAAACCTAAATAGGAAATTATATTCTCTACAATTCCTGATAATAGCTTTCCTGTTATTTCTGTTATTTACCAATAGCACTGAAAAAAAATCGGAGTCATTTGCTGTTGCAACTCGTCATCACATTGCATCAGATATAGGAATGAGAGTTCTAGAGGCCGGTGGCAATGCGGTCGATGCTGCTGTTGCAGTAGCTTTTGCTTTATCAGTAGTTAATCCTTCTGCTGGAAACCTAGGAGGAGGAGGTTTTATGCTGATACATCTTGCTGAAAGAGAAGAAACTATTGCTTTAGATTACAGAGAACGCGCTCCAAAAAAATCATCTCAAGATATGTTTCTAGACGATGAAGGTAACGTTATAAAAGGATTAAGTTTAAATTCAACTCTTTCAGCTGGAATTCCAGGAACTGTTGCAGGATTATTTTATGCAATAGAAAACTTTGGCTCATTTGAAGCCAAGTTTCTAATTAAACCATCTATTAAGCTTGCAAGAGAAGGTTTTGTGCTTTCAAATTTCCAGTCAAATAATATTAATAAATATAAAAAAAAGTTTCTTGCGTATAAAGACGCAAAAAAAATATTCACTAGATCGGAAGGTTTCAAAGAAAATGATTTATTAATACAGGAAGATCTTGCAAACACATTAGAGAGAATTTTAATTAACGGAAAAAAAGAATTTTATTCAGGAATAACATCAAAGAGAATCATTGATTTTTATAAAAAAAATGGAGGCATTTTTTCTCAGGAAGATTTTGAAGAATACAAAGTGAAAAAATTAAGACCTATATGCGGTACATATAGAATATATAAGGTTTGTTCAATGCCGCCTCCCAGTTCAGGCGGTATAGCATTGATACAAATGTTAAATGTTTTAGAAAATTTTGACATCTCTAAGTTGGATCATAACTCTCTTGAGTATTTAAATATTTTAATTTCAACTATGGATTATGCTTTTTTTGACAGAGCTATGTATTTAGGAGATCCAGAATTCTTTGAAATTCCTCAAAATATGCTTACTTCAAAAAAATATGCCTTAGAAATTTTTAAAAATATCAAAGCAAAAAAACCTGCTCCAAAAGCAAATATTAAATTTTTAGAAAGTGAAGAGACTACTCATTTTTCTATAATTGATAAATGGGGAAATGTCGTAAGTAATACTTATACTTTAAATACAGCATATGGTTCAGGAATAGTTCCAACAGGTACAGGAATACTTATGAATAATGAAATGGACGACTTTTCTCTAAAACCTGGTTATCCAAATGCATATGGCTTAGTAGGATCCGAAGCAAATAAAATTGAACCTAGAAAAACTCCTTTATCTTCAATGTCGCCCATAATAGTTTTTCAGAATAATAAACCTTTGCTAATTTCAGGTTCACCCGGAGGTTCTACAATAATTACAACCGTTCTACAAGAAATTCTTAATGTTCTAGACTTTGGAATGAACTTAGAAGAGTCATCTAAACAGAGCAGAATACACTATCAAAATCTTCCAGATATAGTCTTTCATGAAGAACTTAAATTTGAAATAATTGAAATTCTTTCAAAAAGAAAAAAACTAGCCAAAAGAAAACTTGGAGAGACTCATTCAATTCTCATTCATGATAATAATATAGAGGCAGTTTCAGACAATAGAAGGCCTGATGGGAAAGCAAGTACAATTCTTCAATAATAAAACTGTTTTTAACGAAAATCTTGATATTCCTGACTCACCTGGAATTTATAAATTCTATGACTCACAAAACGAAATTCTCTACATTGGCAAAGCTAAAAATATTAAAAAAAGAGTTTCTTCTTACTTAACAGTTAGAAAGGGAGAGGGCAAAAGAATAAAAAAACTTAAAGCTAATATTAGGTTTATAGAAACCATCATTACAAATACTGAATCAGATGCTCTTATTCTAGAGCAAGGTTTAATTTCCAAAATTAGACCCCCGTTTAATGTTCAGTTTAGAGATGATAAATCTTACCCAGCTATTCATCTCTCTACTAAAAAGGACTATCCAGCAATATATGTCTCTAGAAAAAAAGACGACGATACAATAAGTTTTGGGCCTTATGCAAATGTCGGAGCTATGAGATTAAATGTCAATTTAATAAGATCTATTTTTAATCTCAGAAATTGTAAAGATATCAATTTTAAAAATAGATCAAGACCTTGTATCGAGTACCAAATGAACAGATGCTCAGCTCCATGTGTTGGAAAGATATCTAAGGATGATTATAGAAAAGACGTAAAAAATGCTATTGATTTTTTATCTGGAGATACAAAAAAAATAGTAAAAGATTTAAACATGAATATGGATTATTACTCACAAAAGGAGGACTACGAAAGAGCAATTATTTATAGAGATAAGATCCAAGCGATAAGAGATACTCAAAGAAAACAAAATGTTTTAACAGGTTTCAATGAATTAGATGTAATTGCTATAAAAAGAAATAAATATAATAGCTGTATTAGCGTTGTTAGAATTGAAGATGGTTGGATAAACAATTCTAAAAATTATTACCCAGATTCAAGTGATAATTTTTCTGATTCTGAGCTCTTATCATCTTTTATTGAAAAATATGTTTCAGAAAACAACAGAAGAAAAGAAATTAACTTACTTTTGCAAGGAGAAATTATAAACGATACTTTAGATTTTCTTTCAAACTTAAAAGAACCAATAATCAAAATTATAAGCCCATCGAAGAAAAACAAAAACCTTATTGACATATGTTCATCCCAAGCTGAAGATGCTTTATCAAGAAATAATAACCATCTTTGGATAGCAAATTCATTCGAGTCCCTTTCTGCATTTATAAAAACAAAAAATATTAATAGAATTGAGGCTTTTGACATAAGTCATACTTCAGGTAATCAAGTTTCTGCTTCTTGTGTGGTTGTTAAAAAAGAGGGTCCAATTAAAAAAGATTACAGATTAATGAATCTTAAATCTGAAACTAATGATGATTATCTGGCTTTATCTGAAGCTATAACTAGAAGATATAAAAATCTGCTTTCTAATAAAAAAAGTCTTCCAGATGTAATATTAATTGATGGCGGTAAAGGACAACTTAACTCAGTTCTTAAGATTTTGAACAAAGACTTAAGAAAGAAAATTACTTTCCTTTCTATTTCAAAAGGTCCAAATAGAAAAGAAAAGTATGATTATTTACATTTCAAAAATAAGGCCTTCGAACTCAATAAATTAAAAGATATTGGAAAACTGCTACAACTTTTAAGAAATGAGTCTCATAGATTTGCTTTAAATCAACACAGAAAAAGACGCAGTAAAAAGTTTTTTTCTTCAAATCTAGATAATATTCAAGGTATAGGTCCAAAATTAAAAATTAAATTAATTAGATACTTTGGGGGTATTGACAAGCTAATGGAAGCTTCTCCGGAAGAGCTTGCATCTCTGCCTGGAATTGGGATAGTTAAAGCTAGAGAAATATACAATAATTTGAATAAAGAAATATGAATTTTCCTAACTTACTTTCTATTTCAAGAATTTTTTTATTAATTCCAATTTTGATTTTATTTGAGTTTGGCTACTTTTATTTAGCATTAGTAATTTATATAACAGCATGCATAACTGACTTTTTAGATGGCTACTTAGCTAGAAAATTAAATAAAGAAACTCAACTTGGAGCTTTATTAGATCTTCTTGCCGATAAACTTTTTGTTTCAATTCTTTTGATTTGGGCTACTTATAACTTCGATAGCGTCTTAATTTTATTATCTACTTTTATAATTATTTCCAGAGAATTAACAATAGGATATTTAAGAATGTATTTTTTACAGAATGGCTTTTCTGATAAATCACTGAAATCTAATTTTTTTGGAAAACTCAAGACAACTTTTCAAATGTTTGGTTTAGGAGCTTTATTCATAGGACCTTTGAGCGATACTTTGACAATAATCGCTATTTATTTAATTTTTATAAGCGCAGTTTTTTCTTTGCTATCTTTGGCTAACTATTCAATCAAATGGATAACTGAGTCTGAAAAGAAAAAAACTTAAGAAATTCAAGTATTAAAATAATTTATAATGTTGATTGAAAATGACAAATAGCGAAGAAAACACTAAATCTATGGAGTTCAGCATATTAGACATATTCAGAGCTTTTAAAAAACACATCTACTTTTTTTATATTTTTGTACCAATAGGATTAGTTATTGGGTTTATTTTGTCTGTTGCACTTACGCCTCTATATTCATCTGATATTTTAATTTCAGATAATAATGAGTCTGACGATTCTAGTTCCTCGACGATAGGCGGATTAGCCTCTCTTGCAGGTATTCAACTACCCCAAACAAATAATAAGTCCTTATCAACACTTGCAATCTTAAATTCTAGAACTTTTTTAAAATCCTTCATAAAAGAATATGATTTAAAGCCTAAAATTTTCAAAGATTTATGGAACGATCAATCAAGTTCTTGGTTTGGTCAAGAACCTTCCGATCTTGGCGCAGTGGGAGAATTGAAAAATTTAATTGAAATTAAAAAAATTGAAGGTGGATTGGTAAGAATAAATGTAATGACTTATGATCCAAAACTATCTCAATTTATTGCTAATGAAATTGTTTTTCATATAAACAATTACATGAGAACTTCTGCTATAGATGAATCTGAAAACCTCATTAAATTTCTGGAACAAGAAGCAGTGAAATCTTCTTTATCTGAAGTTAAATTAAGGATTTTTTCTCTAATCAAAGAGCATATTGCAGAAAAATCTTTAGCAAATGTTAGGCAGGAATTTGTTTACAAAGTAATAGATAAGGCTTATCTATCTGATTTCCCAAGTTTTCCAAATAAGTTTCAGTTAAGAATAGTAGGTATGATTCTCGGGTTTTTCTTTGCAGCTTTGTTAAGCATATTTATGTATTTCTTTCGAAATAGAAATTGAATTGATCCGACTTAGAACAACTCAACATGATCATAGTAAAAAACTCTTTGGGTGAAATTCCAAGAATAGGAATTATAGGATTAGGATATGTAGGTTTACCTTTGGCCACAGAATTCGCAAAAAGATACGAGACTATTGGTTTTGATTTAAATAAAAAAAGAGTTTCTCAGTTAAAAAAAGGAATTGACAAGACTAATGAAGTAGAACAAAAAAGTTTATATCAAGAAAAACTGTCTTTTACATCTCAAGAAAAGGAAATTTCGCAATGTAATACATTCATTGTCACAGTCCCCACTCCAATAAAAAAAAATAAAAAGCCGGATTTAAAATTCTTAAAACAAGCTAGTCAAATAGTAGGAAGAGTTATAAAAAAAGGAGATGTTGTAATTTATGAGTCTACTGTTTATCCAGGAGTTACAGAGGATATCTGTATACCTATTGTAGAAAAATTATCAAAACTTAAGATGAATGTTGACTTTTTTTGTGGATATAGCCCTGAAAGAATAAATCCAGGAGATAAAAAACATAGACTTGTAAATATAAAAAAAGTTACTTCGGGTTCCTCGAAAGAAAGTTCAAATTTCGTCGATAAACTATATAAATCAATAATAAAAGCTGGAACTTTTAAAGCAAAAAACATAAAAACTGCCGAGGCTGCAAAAGTTATTGAGAACACTCAAAGAGATGTAAACATTGCTTTAATGAACGAATTTTCAATGGTATTCAATAAAATTGGCCTTGATACACATTCGATTTTAGAGGCTGCTAGAACAAAATGGAATTTTTTACCTTTTGAGCCCGGACTAGTCGGAGGTCATTGCATAGGAATTGACCCTTATTATCTTGCATATAAATCCATTAAAAGTGGACATATACCAGAAATGATCCTTTCGGGTAGAAAGATTAATGACTCTATGCCTAAGTTTGTTTCAGAAGAAATTTTGAGCCTAATGAAATATAAAAGTCTAAAAATTAAAACATCTAAAGTTTTGGTTTTAGGATTTTCTTTCAAGGAGAACTGTCCGGATCATAGAAATACGAAAGTTTATGACCTTTACAATCACCTTTCTCAAAAAATTCAAAAGGTCGATGTTTATGATCCTATGATAGATATTCGAGAAGCAAAAAAAAGTTATGATGTTAACTTTATAAATAAAATTCCAAAAAAATCATACAACGTAATAATCATCGCAGTTCCTCATTCTTCTTTTATTGATCTAGGAAAAAATAATTTTGAAGAATATTCAAAATCAAATCATATAATTTATGATTTGAAAAATTTCTTTAAAAATAAAAATAATATATATAGGCTATAGTTGAAAACTTTTGATAACTGCATAAATCATCTAAAAAAAAATCAGTATTCTTGGTTAATAACAGGAGCCGGAGGATTTATAGGATCTAATTTGGTTAATTTTTTACTTAGTTTGAATCAAAAAGTAGTAGGGCTAGACAATTTTTCGTTGGGCATAAAAGATGAATTACTTAATTTAACTAAGAATTACAATAACGATTTATTTAACCTAGTCGAAGGAGATATCAACGATAAGGATATTTGTTTTTCGGCTTTGAAAAAAATTGACTTCGTTTTACATCATGCTGCTCTTGGATCTGTTCCGAGATCAATTTCTGATCCATTTAGCTCAAATGAAGCAAACATATCCGGCTTTTTAAATATGTTAATTTCAGCTAGAGACTCTAATATTAAAAATTTTATTTATGCTAGTTCAAGCTCAGCATATGGAGACCATGAAGCTTTACCAAAAGTAGAAGATGTTATAGGGAAACCAAAAAACCCATATTCAATTACTAAATATGTAAATGAGCTTTACGCAAACACCTTTTCAGAGCATTACAGTTTTAAATCTATTGGTCTAAGGTATTTCAATGTTTTTGGACCGAGACAAAGGGAAAATGGCGATTATGCTGCAGTGATTCCAAAATGGATCAAAAATATTCTAAACAATCAGGATATTGAAATTTATGGAGATGGCGAAACCTCAAGAGATTTTTGTTATGTAGATAATGCTATTCAGGCAAATATAATTGCGGCTTTATCTGAAAATGAAATTGCTAAAGGTCAGGTATATAATATTTCTGTTGGTGATCAAACCTCTTTAAATAAATTACTTTCTATGATTCACAAAAATATTGAAAATTCGATTGGTAAAATTATTAAGATAAAGCCAATTTACAAAGATTTCAGGCCCGGTGACATAAGGCATTCAAGAGCGGATATATCTAAAGCAAAAAAATTATTGAATTACATTCCTTCGCATAACGTTGAACAAGGAATAAAAGAAACTATCAGCTGGTACATAGATAAAAAATAAAAATGAAAGTTTTAGTT
>CEQL01062593.1_pt1 | contig 12640 bp, 12 predicted proteins | sample 356281 | NCBI WGS metagenome assembly CEQL01 (sample SAMEA2621203, study PRJEB7988) | marine metagenome | biome: marine biome (ENVO:00000447); feature: surface water layer (ENVO:00002042); material: "saline water (ENVO:00002010), including plankton (ENVO:xxxxxxxx)" | depth 5 m
TAAATTTTTTTTATTTTATCTCTCTGTGTAATAGTCTTGTAATAGTTCTCCCATATTATCCTATAACCCTATTCACTAAGCTTAATCATTTATATTTCTTCATTCCTTGCATTAATATATGGAAAATTAGAAGTAATTTTTCTAATTTTATTTTTGTATTTCTCTAAATCCACACCTTCATAATATTTCAAAAATGTAGGCATTTCACAAATATAATAAATATCCAATCTTTTAAAAAAATACTCCAAAAAACTAATTTCTCTTTCACAATAAAGTTCTTTCGCACGTGTAAGTTCATCGAATTCTAGTGAGTACATTTCTAAACCTGCGGGAAACCAATTTTCTGCCATATAACTTTCAACATTGAAAAGGTCTGAAGGTTTCCAAATAACTTTTCTGTTACCCATTCCCATATCTTTAACAAATTTTTTAAATATACCTCCTCTATCTTCTATAGCGAATGGTACTCTTGGATGTGCTTGTGTTCGATCACTTAAATCTAAAAAGATTCCTTCAAGATGATAAACTTTTTTGGTTATTGAAGGATAATCTGGGTTACCATTTTCATCCTTCTCGTGTTGAAAACTCAGATCTGCATTCATCAATTGCTCTAACAGCTCATAATCCTGACGAGCAATCATATTATTGGTGCTTTTTCGAAAGTAATTTTGGATAAAATTCATTAAAACAAATTTTTTTCTTCTTTTGAAGTATTTCTTTTTAGGGCACGATCCTCTGATACAAACTTGATAGTATATTTTTCATAAAGTTTATCATCAATTATCTTACATTTGCGTGTGTTATAAATTTTCCAATTAAGCAATTTTCTTGCTTGATCTTCAATTATTGAGGGGCTTCTCTGAATAATATCAGGAAGATCTTGCCTATCTTTGTGATAAAGCACAGATGTTAGTGGTTTTTTTCTGCTAATTTCAGTTTTATAAAATGGAAATTGTTCAGGTAAATGACTTAGAAAATTTCCATCATCATTAAAAGAAATTTTATGTTTTTCAAATTTTACATTGTCATAATGCCAATTATAAACTTCTATAATCTTTTTTTTTTTAATTATATTAACCGCTCCTACAGTTTGTTTTTTATTATCAATAAAATAGATATCATCCGCAACAGAAATAGATGCTGGACAATATAAGATTAACTCTTTTGCACTTCCTGCGCTGATTAAAGAAATGCTAAAAAAAAATATTCCTAAAAAATTTTTCATTAATAAATAATATTACATTATCTCTCTGTGTAATAGTCCTGTAATAGTTTAGGCAAAATGATTTTGTTATATTTTCTAATCTTAATTGAAAACCAAGTTAAAGTTATTAGATTTTATAGGATGATTTAGACTACCTTGGACTACTATGGACTGACTTGATGCTCTATCCCTCGGCTTTTAAGTTCTTTGTGGTCGATTTCACCAAAATGGCGTTAATGAATTTCATGAGTGATTATGATAATATTTACAATTGAACAAGATAAATAAGTAAATGAAGAAGAAAATTTTAGTATTAGGAAATAATCTTTACCAATTGAATTTAATAAATGAAATCAATAAAAATAATAAATATGATACTTATGTTTTATCAAATAAATACCAAAATAAGAGCAAATTTATAAAAAAATTTTATACTATAAACATCAAGAATTACAAAAAAGTTTTAAATATTTTTAAAAAGCAAAAATTTTCAAAAGTAATTTCAATTGGTTCTGATATCCCATTAAAAACCATAGGGTATATAAATACAAAATTAAATTTAAATGGTCTTAAATTGAAAGACTCAATAATTTCAACTGAAAAAGACTCTATGAAAAAATTTTTCTCTAAAATAAAAATAAACCAACCAGACTTTAAAATATATAATGGGACAAATTTATTAAAAGAAAAAAGAATTAAAACTCCAACAATTTTGAAAGAAACGAGTTCATCAGGATCACGTGGAATATATAAAATTAAAAGTCAAAAAAAATTTTTTAATATTAAAAACAAAATATCAAACAATAAAAAATATATAGTTGAAGATTTAATCATGGGTAAGGAATTTGGTGCAAATATTATTTTTTATAGAAAAAAAATTCAAAATATATTTATTTTTGATGATATAGTTTTTGATAATGGAGATACAAATGTTCCTATTGGTCACATTTATCCAAGTAAAAATTTGGAAAAATTTAAAACAAAAATAAACGAAATAGCCAATAAAATTATTAAAAATTTAAATATCAAAAATGGTTTTTTAAATCTAGATTTGATTTTTGATAAAAAAAAAAGGAAGCTTTTTTTGATTGAATTCTCAACAAGACTTGGTGCAACAGGTATTCCTGAGTTATTTAATTTTAGCCATAATGATAATCTTTTTGATAAAACAATTGATATTGATAATATTTCAAGGAAATTTAATTTTAAAAAAAATAATAAGTCTGAAAAAAGTTTTTTTTTATCTTTATTAGCTATATCGAAAAAAAAAGGTTTGCTTAAAAAAATTGAAATAAATAAAAATTTTAAAAAATTTTGTTTATTTAAATCCTTTTTGCCAATAGGTTCTAAAATTGAAAAATTTAATACAGGTAATAACATGTTGGGTTATGCAATATTTAGATTTAATAACAAAACTTACTTAAATAAAAATATTTATAATTATTTTAATATTGAAATCACAAAGTGAAACTATCAATTGTAATTCCAACTTATAATTCGTCTTTGTTCATAGAACAGACAATTTTTTCTATTTATCAGCAACTTCTAAAACTTAATGTAAGTTCAGAAATCATTATTTTGGATGATTTTAGTGAAGATAATACATTAGCTAAAATCAAAGAAATCAAAAAAAAATTTAATAATAAAAAAATTAGAATTAGAGAATTCTATAATTCAGAAAATTTAGGACAATATAAAAATACAATTAAAGGGCTTAAGAAAACAAAAGGTGATTATATTATAACATTAGATGATGACTATAATTTTAAAAATTCAATTATAATCAATCTTTACAATCATATGATTAGAAGAAATTTTGAAATTATTTTTGGTATTATCAAGCAAAAAAATTTTTTTGATAAAATTGGCAGAAATATGATTAATAAAATAAATAAAGTTGATGTTCTTAATATTTCAACGAGTTCAATAAGGATTTTTAATAAGAATAATAAGTATAAATTAATTAATTTGAGTAAAAAATATAATTCATTTCATTTACTCACCATAGATAATTTTAATAATATCGGTAATATTAATCTAAAATTAAACAATTTAAGAACGGCTAGAAAATCTAACTATAACTTTTTCCAGAAAGTTTTAATATTTTTGTTTAGTACTGAAAAATTTATAAATAAAATTTTAGTAATTACCTTTTCCTTAATTACTTTCATTTTATTTTTGATTATGGTTTATGGAGGATATTTGCTGTATAATTATTTTATAATTGGTTTCAAAGGTTATCCTGGTTGGTTATCAAATGTATTATTATCTTTAATTACTATTGCCCTAAATTTAATAATTTTAATATTAATAATCAAAAATATTTTAAAAAGAAAATAATATTATGATAATAGGTATTTACGATGGTCATAACGCTTCTGCTAGTTATATAAATAAAGGAAAATTAATTTCATCTGTGGAAGAGGAGAAATTCACAAGAGTAAAAAATCACGACCTTAGGAACACAAAATATGGAGCACCAATAAAATCAATTGAATATTGTTTGAAAGCTTCAAATTGGAAATGTAAAAATTTTTCAATTGCATTACAAGATCCTAGGGTATTAGCTAATAGATCTGTTCTTTTATTTATTAAAAGTTTTAAAGATAATTTGTTTTCCTCAAGAAAAAATTTCTTAAAAAAAAAAAATCATATGATAGATTGTTATAACTACGTTTTTAGTTATCAAGAGAAAAGAATAAATAAAATTAAAAAAGTAATTCATAAATTACAACCTAATAGTAAAATTGAATTAATTGATCATCATTATTCACATGCGGCATCAGCATATTATTCAGCTAACTTTGATAATAGTTTAGTATTTACATTTGATGGACGAGGAGATGCTTTATCAGGATCTGTTTACTTGGGAAATAAATGTAAATTAACTAAAATAAAAGAATATGATTTTATTAATTCAATTGGACATTTTTATAGTGCAATTACTATTGCGTGTGGATTTAAAGCCATTAAACATGAGGGAAAAATTACAGGTTTAGCTGCTCATGGAAAAATAAAGAAAAAGTTGTTAAAATCATTTAGAGATTTATTACATATTGATAAGGATGAAATCATAAGCCATATATATTCAAACACGTCATTAGGTCCCTATCCTCATAGTTTGTTTAGTAAATGTGTCCAAAAAATAAAAAAAATTGTTAAAGGTTATAATATAAGAGATATTTCAGCTACAGCCCAATATCACACAGAAGAAATAGTCTTGAAATTAATTTACCATTTTTGTAAGAAATTTAAAAAAAAAAATGTTTGTTTGGCTGGGGGAATTTTTGCAAATGTTTTGCTGAATAAAAAAATTTCTGAAAAAAAATTTATCAATAATCTTTTTATTCATCCTGCTATGTCAGATGCAGGTATAAGTTATGGCGCATCTATTGCTAGTTATTATAAAAAAAAAAGGAGAAAAGTAAAAAAAGGTTTTAATATTTTTATTGGTCCTAAAATCAAAACTAATAATATTGAAGATTATCTTAAAAGCAAAAAACTAACTTATCAAAGATTTCCAAATGCAGAAAAAGAAGTTGCAAAATTATTATTTAGAAAAAAAATTATAGCAAGATGTGTCGACTCTTTGGAATATGGACCAAGAGCACTGGGTAATAGATCAATATTATTTCACGCTTCTGATCCAAGTGTAAATATTTGGTTAAATAAAAAATTAAATAGAAGTGAATTTATGCCATTTGCACCAATTGTAATTGCCGAAGAAAGAAAAAAATTTTTTCAATTTAGAAAAAATATGGAGTTTAATAATAGGTATATGACATTGGCTACTAAAACAAAATCTTTAACAAAAAAAAAATGTCCGGCTATAGTCCATGTGGATGGAACTGCTAGACCACAAATATTATTTAAAGAAGATAATTCTAAATTATATAAACTAATGAATTATTATTTTAACTTATCTGGTATACCTTGCTTAATAAATACATCATTTAACATTCATGATGAACCTATTGTTTGTAATGAGTTTCAAGCTATAGATGTTTTTATAAGATCAAATTTAGATTTTTTACAATTAAATAATTATATTATTAATAAATGATATGATATTTGAAAAGAATTTTACAAAAAACATTTTTGTTTATTATTCAATCGGGATTTTTTCTTTAATATCAGCAAATATAATTTTTATTGTATTTTTTTACTTAACAAAAAAAATTTTTTTTAGTTTACTGATCCAATATTTTTCAATTTTTATTTTAAAATATGTGCTTTATCAAAACTTTAAAATATTTAATAATCTAATTCTGAGAAATTATATATTTATTAGTATAATCTTTTTCATTATTAATAATTTTTTTTTAAATTTAGTCTTAATAAAGAATATTTATTTATCTCAATTAGTTTATACTATTTTAATGTCTATAATTGGTTTTATAATTATGAATAAGGTATTAAATAAATAACACATTTAAAAAAATTAAATAATATAGTAAAAATTTTCTTTCGTCTTTTAAATTTTATATATCAGCAATTTCACTACAAAGATATTAGCTGATTTAATTAATGTTTATACTAAAATTTATAATTAAACAAAATAGTAAATTTAATTATTAATATTATTTCTCTCTGTCTGATAATAATCTAAAAATTTAGGAATAATTGTTGAGTTTTAAAACAAAAATAAGCTTAAGATTGATAAATTTTACATTAAAGGTACGATTAAAAATACAATGAAAAAAAATATTTTAATTTTTGGAAGCGGGGTTCATTCAATGGTAATTTTTTCAGAAATTATTAAATCAAATGATTATAATTTTTTAGGATTTGTAGATGATTTTTCTAATAAAGGAAAAAAAATAATTACATATAAGAAAAGATCATTTTTTAACCTAGGAAAAATTGAGGATGTAATTAAAAAGAAAAGTTTGAAGAAAAGATTGTGTGGCATCGTAGGCGTTGGTCTAAATTTTTATAGAAAAAAAATTGTAAATAAAGTCTTTCAACTTGATAAATTATTCAAATGGGAGAGCGTAATATCAAAAGATTGTATATTAAATGGAAACGTAAAAATCGGCGAAGGAAGTTTTATTATGTCAGGGGTAACAATAAATACTCAAACAATTATTGGAAAACATTGTTTCATAAATACTTCCTCATCCATAGGATTTAAAAATAATTTTATGGACTTTTCTAGTTGTGGCCCAGGGGTTGTTATCGGTGGAAATGTTACCATTGGTGAGGGTAGCTATTTAGGTATAGGGAGTGTTGTTAAAAATGACATTAAAATAGGAAAAAATACTGTTGTAGGTGGTAATTCCTTTGTAAATCGGACATGTAAAAAAAATTCTTTATATTTTGGAGTTCCAATAAAAAAAGTAAAAGATAGAAAAATTAATGACAATTATTTGAAGTAGTTAAATTGATATGTCTTGAGTATTATAAAGTAAGGTATTAGTTAAATAAATTAAAATTGCGATAATTTGAACTCATCAATAAAATTCTTGTAACTTTTATCTTTTAATTTATTCGAAATTTCACTTATTTCTTTTTTAATAGAAAAATAATCTGATGAATTACTTTTTAGATAATCAATTTTATTTATCAAATCTTTTTGATCTTTATAAAATATATACTCTTTAAATTTATCAAGTTTTGGCGGTATGTTTTTTGGTAATTCATTAATACAAAACCCCCCATATAAAAAAATTAAATAAAATTTTAACGTGAGAGTAAGAGATAATGGGTGTATTGGGTTGATAATTAAAAAAAATTTTGAAATTTCAGAATAAAAATCATTTGCATTTATGACATCACCAGTATTTTGTATTAAATCTATACCATGAAATTTAATGTTATCAATTTTAAGAAGGTCAATTTTATTTTTTGAATATTCATAATTCGTATGATCAATCAATTTTTGATAATATTTCTTATTAAAAAAATTTTTTTTATCTTTTAATAAAAACGATATATCATTTATATTAGTTTTTGGTTTGGATAGTTTATTTATATAACCAATCAAAGCAATCTCTTTATAACCATTATTAACTTTAAGTTGAGTTTTTTTTTCTACATCGTAAGTAAAAAAATAATTTAATTCTTTTAATTCTAATTTATCAACTTCTAGGGCCGTCTCTAAATAATCTTTTTCACAAAAATATTGATCTTTTTGCCATGAATAATGAGTAAAATTTTTATTATTAATCTCCTCTAAAAAAAATTTTTTATAATCATAAACTTGATTAAATTGAGATTTTTTAAAAATGTTTTCTACAATATTTGGTATCTGTTCGTTTAAATGATCCCATCTCAAAATGCACTTAATTTTGAGTGTTTGAGAGAAAAAATTAATGATTTTTTTTTTAAAAATAAAACTACAATATGTTATATAACCTGCATTCAACGCAAATACATACTTAGGATTAATAATCTTAAAAAAAATATAAAAATAAATAAGTTTAAATAAATTCTTAAATCCTAATCTATTTTTTGAAAACATATCAATATCTTCAAATTTGTATACATCAAATAAATGGTTGTCTCTAAAATATTTGACTATTCTTTCGGAGCTAACATAATCAATCCCATAAAACCAATCCTTCGGTGGCATAACGAATATTATTTTTTTTTTAACCATTATTATTTAATTCTTAAAAGCTTTTGAGAAATTATTTTTACTTGAGATATTTTAAGATCTTTATTGATAAAAAAGCCAAAATATTTTTTTGAATAATCGTTAGTATAATTCATTGATGTTTTTGGATATTTCTTAAAAATATTTATTTTATGCATTGGATTTGGTGACCAAAATTTTTTAGCCACTATATTAAAAGACTTTAAAGTTTTAAAAATTTTACTAAAACTTACATTCGAATAAATTATTATTTTGTTTGTTTTGATGTTATTTGAATTTAATACTCTAAATTTTTTTGTTAAAACTTTTTTAAATTCACTTATCAATTTCTTATTTCTAGAAATTTTTTTATTTATATTTTTATAATTAGCTAAAAATATTGCTGCATCATATTCAGAAAATTTACCATTAAAACCAATTGTATTTAGATTGGGTTTATTTGTTTCTATTCCGAAATTTAAAATTCTTTTAATATTACTTGAAATTTGATTTTTGCAAATTATGAGGCCTGACTCATTTGCACCTAAAGTTTTGGTTGGATGAAAACTGCAAGAAATTATTATATTATTTTTAATATTTCTGTTCAAATTTAAAAAAGAGTCAGCAGCATCATAAATAATTGGTATTTTTATTTTCTTATGAAAATCATTTAAAAATTTCAAATCGATTGGTATTCCAAACGGAGATACGACCATTAAAAATGCTACATCAGTTCTCTTTTTAAGAATTTTTTCAACTTTATCAAAATCAATTGTTAAATTATTTCGACTTATATCCACAAAAAAAGGTTTAAATCCTGAGTCTATAATTGATAAAGGATTAGAATAAAAACTAAATGAGGGACATAATACATATTTTTTTTTTGTTATTGTTTTTAAATATTTTGTAATTGCTAATAGAGAAGAGTGTCCACTTGAAGTTAAAATCACATCATTATTTTTTAGATTAAGTTTTTTTTTTATTAAATATCTTGTCTTTTCATGTAAGGGGCCAAAGTTTGAGTAATATTTATTTCTATCAATTTCTTTTAAATATTTATTTAGTTGATTTGAATTAGCTAATTTAAATTGACCTTTAAGATTCATATTTGAATAATTATTTATTTTATTATACTAAATTACTATACTATATATTTTGATAGTATGAATTTACATAAAATATCAATCAATAAGTTATTCTTATTATCATCCATTCTTTTTTGTTTCTTAATAAATCTATATGATCCCACATGGTTTTTAGATAGCTATAGGTCAATAGATCCATGGGTATATTATGGTACAGGTGAATATTTTGAATATATTAAAATTCACTTTAGTGAAACATATTATTTTAGAAGATGGACTGTTAATTTAAATAATCTATTAGTATCGAGCTTATTTGGTCCTTTTTATGGTAAATTTTTTTTAAAAAATATAATTTTATTTTTTAGTATTTTTTTTTTAAAAAAGATTATTTTTTTGATATCAAATAATTCTTTAGTTATCCCATTTATTGTTATTTTTTTTATTTTCCTCTTACATGAAACTATTTTAAATAATATTGGAACTTCATACGTACAATCAGAATCAATATTATTATTTTCAATTTATATATTTCTTATTTTAACTCATAACTACGAAACAAAAAAATTATTTTTGATAACATTAATTATTTCATTATTATTAATAACTCACCAGGCTAATATAAAATGGATTTTAGCAAGTTTATCACTATTTTTTTTTAATAAAAAATTTTCATTTGAATTAAATCAAAATATTATAAAAAATATATCAAGTATTTTTATTTGGGCTTTTATTTTCATTTTACTATTCGATAATTTAGTTCAATTATTTTTAGGTATAAGATTGGATAACTTTTTTATTTATTCTTATGAAACTGCAAAAAACGTAAGTGGTCCGTTTACGAAAGGTTATGATACATTTTATCAAGATTTATTTAAACTAATATTTAGAGTGGGATATATCTCAGGTATAATTTTGTCATTATATTTGATTTTAAATTTCAAATATCTTAAAAATGAATATTTCAAAAAAATTTCAATTTTCTACATTTTTTTAAGTATATTAATTTTATTAGAACCTTTTCATAAATTAGGATATTCATTTAATAGGGTAAATGGTTGGCCTCATTTACTTTTATCATTAATAATATCATCTACTCTTTTTTTAGATTTAATAGCATATTTTAAAAATGAATTAGTCAAATTAGATAAAATTATTTCTTTTAAGGTTATAAAGTCAAGTTCAAAATTTTTGGTATTATTTTTTATTTTTTTTATAAACTTTAAAATTGGTAATTATGAGTATAATAAAAATAGAAATGAAATTAATTACAGCGAGCATAAAAAAAAAATTTTACAAACGAATATTGAAAATAAATTATTAACTAAAATTGCAATCAAAGAAAAAAAAAGAATTACTATCATTGATGATAGACCTCATATTGGTTGGAGTATTAACATATCTCAATTATATGGGATGTATTCAGCCTTATCACTGGAGTATCCGCCAAGTTTGTTTAGTTGTAATTTAGTAGACTGGCAGCTCGGCTATGCCCCAAATTTAATAATAGCAATATTTACGACAAAAAATATTTCAGATACTCTAACAATGCTGAGAGATATAACAAATAATTGTGAATTTAAAGGTGATTTTGAATATACAGAAACAATCAATAAAAATTTAAAATTATTTAAAGTGAAATATTAAAATATTATGAAAAAAATTTTAGTAACTGGTGGTTTAGGTTTTATTGGTAGTAATTTAATAAGTTTATTATTATCAAAAAAATTTGAAGTCATAAATATAGATAATAAAAATTATTCATCAAGTAGTTACAATACAAAAAATTTTAAAGACAATAAAAATTATAAATTTATAAAAGCAGACATTAATAATAAAAAAAAATTAATTCAGATATTTAAAAAATCCAAACCAGATGGAATTTTTAATTTAGCTGCATCGACTCATGTTGACAGATCTATTGAAAATCAAATTAGTTTTATCAATAATAATATTTTGGGCACATATAATCTTTTAGAGGCGTTAAGAGATTATTCTAAGATAAACAAAAATTATAAATTAATCCATGTTTCAACAGATGAAATTTATGGTGATATATCAAAAGGAAGTGTTAAAGAAAATTCTCAAGTGAAACCAAGTTCTCCTTATGCAGCAACAAAAGCTGCTTCAAATCATTTAGTAAGTTCATATATTAAAACATTTAAATTAAAAGCTCTAATCGTAAATCCAACGAATAATTATGGACCAAATCAACATCCTGAGAAACTTATCCCAAAAATTATATATAATATTTTAAATAATAAAAAATTGCCTATTTATGGAAAAGGCAAAAATAAAAGAGAATGGACTTTTGTTTCAGATAATTGTGAAGCATTAATTGCGGTTTATAAAAATGGAAAAATTGGTGAATCATATAATATTGGTTCTGGAAAAATAATTTCAAATTTAGCAATTTGTAAATTATTAATGAGTATTGCTAGAAAAAAGAAATCTTTAGGACAAAATGTCAAAATCCAATTTATAAAAGATAGACCCGGACATGACTATAGATATTCAGTTAATAGCTCAAAAATTAAAAAAAAAATTAAATGGAAGCCAAAAGTAAAATTATTGGAGGGTCTTAAGTATACTTTTAATTGGTATGAAGAGAATAAGAAATATTTTAATTCGTTTAATAAAAAAGACATCACAAGAAGAATAGGATGAAAACAAGAGGTATTATTATGCTTGGAGGTAGAGGAAGTAGATTAAAACCGTTGACAGAATATATATCTAAACACTTATTACCTGTTTATAATAAGCCTATGGTTTATTACTCCCTATCATCTTTAATTTACTCAAATATAAGTGAAATTTTAATTATATGTAATAAGAATGATTTAAACATTTACAAAAAATTACTCAAACCAATAGCTAAAAAATATAATATCAAATTTAGTTTTGAGTTTCAAAAAAAAATAGGTGGAGGAATAGCTGAAAGTTTACTAATAGGTGCAAAGTTCATTAATAGTTGTGAAAAAATTGTTTTAATTTTGGGTGATAATTTTTTCTATGGTAGAGAATTTCCCAGATTATTGAAAAAAACAATGTCAAAAAAAAACAAATCTTATGTATTTTTATCACCAGTTAAAAAAGCTAATAACTTTGGTGTTGCATACTTGGATAAAAGAAAAAAATTAAAAAAAATTATTGAAAAGCCATCTAATTCCAAAAGTAATTTAGCTGTTACAGGACTATACGTTTATTCCACCAACCATATAAATAATTTGCATAAACTTAAAAGATCTAGAAGAGGCGAACTAGAAATAACAAGTTTTAATAACAGATTATTAAAAAATGATAAACTAGACTACATAAATTTAGGTCAAGGAATCACTTGGTTTGATCTTGGAAGTTTTAATAATTTATATCAATGCTCTGAATTTGTAAAAGTTGTTGAAAATAGACAAGGGAAAAAAATTTCTGGTTTACTTTGATGAAAAATAAGAAAATATCATTTAATAAGCCTTTATTTTTTGAAACGCAATTTAAAAAAAATTTATCAATCTTAAGACAAAAATCTCATTTTTCCTCATTAGGTTATTTTACTGAAAAATGCAAAAACTGGCTAGCGCTAAACTTAAATTGTAAAAATGTTTTTCTTGTTCATTCTTGTACAGCAGCCCTTGAGATGACTGCTTTATTGTTAAACATTAAAAAAGGTGACGAGATTATTATGCCTTCATACACTTTTGTATCTAGTGCAAATGCTTTTGTACTTAGAGGAGGAAAGCCTGTCTTTGTAGATACGCATTCAAATAATTGTAATATTGATCC
>CEQL01036084.1_pt1 | contig 12639 bp, 13 predicted proteins | sample 356281 | NCBI WGS metagenome assembly CEQL01 (sample SAMEA2621203, study PRJEB7988) | marine metagenome | biome: marine biome (ENVO:00000447); feature: surface water layer (ENVO:00002042); material: "saline water (ENVO:00002010), including plankton (ENVO:xxxxxxxx)" | depth 5 m
AAATAATGCCCAAGGTCATATGAGATCTAGACATAATGTTTGGTTTAAAAACACTGAAGTAATTAAAAGCAAAGTTTTAAATGTTAATAGCTTTCATAATAGTTTGATAAAAAAAAAAAATTTAACAACAAATGCAAAAGAAATAGCAATTGACTCAAAAAAAAATGTAGAAATGTTTCATATAAAAACTAATAAAATAATAGGTGTAATGTGGCATCCAGAGAGAGAAAAAAATAATAAATTTTTAAAAAATTTAATAGTTTTTTTAACAAAAAAAAAATGAAAATAATAATTTTATGTGCTGGAAAAGGAAGAAGATTTAATATCAATAAGCCCAAATGTTTAATAAACGTTTATGGTAAATCACTTATTAAAAGATGTGTTCAATCATTTAAATATTATGGTTTTAAAGATAAAGATTTTATTTTTGCATCAGGATATAAAGAATATTTGATTAAAAAAAGTTTAGGAGGCAAATATAATTATATAAAAAATAAAAAATATAAATTTACTAATATGGTGTATACATTTTTTAATGCAATACAACATGTATATGATGAAGATGTAATTATTTGTTACGCAGATATAATGTTTGATAAAAAAAATATAAATAATTTAGTAAAATCAAAAAAAGATTTAGTAACATTAATTGATTTTGAATGGAAAAAAGTTTGGAAAAAAAAAAATAAATTATTAGACGACTCTGAAACTTTAAAAGTTAAAGGAAAAAAAATTATTAAAATGGGGGAAAAAACAAGTGATATAAATAATATAGATGCAAGATTTATTGGAATAAGTAAAATTTCAAGTAATTATTTGAATAAACTAAAATTATTTTACAAAAAACAATTAGTTAAAAATAAAAAATATTTTATGGAAATAGATATGACAAATTTTTTTAATTTTTTAATTAAATATAATAAAAATATATTTTTTATAAAAAACAAAGGTCTATGGTATGAATTTGATGATAAAAACGACTTAAAAAATTTTAAAAAATTATATTAATAGACCATATAAATATCGATCATATCTTTTATTTCTAACCACTATTTGAGATCTTAAAATTCCCTCTAACTTAAAATTATTTCTTTTTAAAACTTTTTTAGAACCTAAATTTTTTTTCCAGTGACCTGCCTGTAGTTTTTTTAATTTAAATTTTGATTTCGCAATTTTAATTATTTCACTTATAGCTTGAGTTGCCAATCCTTTTCCCCAATGTTTTCTTTCTCCAATAAAATAAGATATATCAGCTGTGAGGTTTTTGAAATTTATCGGTCCTAACTTAATATTACCAATATGATCACTAATAGAGTTATTTTTATCTATTAAATAAATTCCATAAAGAAATTCGTTTTTTGATTTTTTCTTTTTCTTAACAAAATTTAGAATATCGCTATATGTATGTTTATTTTCCGATTGCGCTGTATATTTTACAACATTATAATCATTCATCCATTTTTGATATTTTTTTGTTACATCTTTAGGTTCAAGTTCTTTAAGTTTTATAATAAATTTTTTCTTCATAATGAATTTTAATTGTTACATCAAATTATTTGTAATACAAAGTTGATTTTAATAATGCTTAAACTGCTTGATACTACTAAAAACTTAACTTAAAAGACCTTATGAAAAAAAAAGCCTTAATTTTTGGAGTTACAGGACAAGATGGTTCTTATTTATCTGAACTTTTATTAAAAAAAAATTATGATGTAATCGGTGTAATGAGAAGGTCAAGTTCTTTTAATACAGCCAGAATTGATCATTTATATAAACTTTATCCTAATAAATTTGATACCTCTTATGGAGATTTGTCTGATTTAAATAGTATTGAAAGAAATTTAGAAAAATTTGAACCAGATGAAATTTATAATTTAGCAGCTCAAAGCCACGTAGGCGTTAGTTTTGAAATATCTGATAGTACTTTTAATATCAATGCATTTGGACCTTTAAATATTTTACAAGTTTTAAAAAATAAAGGTATTAAATCTAAATATTACCAAGCGTGCTCAAGTGAAATGTTTGGAATATCCCCTCCACCACAAAATGAAAACACTTTGTTTCAACCACAAAGTATCTATGGTGTGTCGAAAGTGTGTGCCTATTATACTACAAGGTATTTTAGACAGGCATTTAATTTGTTTGCTGCAAATGGAATTTTATTTAATCACGAGTCTCCGAGGCGTGGATTAAATTTTGTTACAAAAAAAATTACTATTGGAATAGCTAAAATTTTAACAAAAGAAATTAAAGTTTTAGAATTAGGAAATTTGTCAGCTCGTAGAGACTGGGGTTTTGCAGGAGATTACGTAGAGGCAATATGGAATATTTTACAACAAGATAAACCAGATGATTTTGTTATATCAACTGGCGAAAATTATTCAATTGAGGATTTTGCTAGAGAAGCCTTTAACGTAGTTGGTTTAGATTGGAAAAAATTTGTAAAATCGAACGTAAGTAGATATTTGAGACCATCAGAAGTACCAAGCTTACTTGGAGACAGTAGCAAGGCTATCAAGCAACTAAAATGGAAACCCAAAGTTTTATTTAAAGACTTGTGTTTAATGATGGTGGAAAGTGATTTAAAAAGTTTTAATCTGACATTAGATGAGGCGAAAAAAATTGCGAAAAAATTATAATCAATTTTTTAAAAAAAAACTTGAAAATAAAAAAATTGCTGTAACTGGCTCAAATGGATTTATTTCAAAGCACTTAATAAAAGAATTAAAATCTTTAAAAATTAAAAATTTGAAAATCAAAGAGATAAACTCAAAAAATACAAACTATTTTAATTATAAAAATTTAGAAAAGCGTTTAAAATCTATAGATTATGTTGTTCACCTGTCTTCTGCAACAGGTGGAATAAAATATACAAAAGAAAATATGTCAGAACAGTTTTACATTACTATGATAAAAGATCTTAATATTTTTAGAGCTGCTAAAAAAAACAAGATAAAAAAATTAATCACGATCGGAAATTTACACGCGTATCCAAAAAATATTATTGGAAAATTATCAGAAAAAAAAATATATGGCCAACTTCCCTTTCCTGCTCATCTTGGAATTGGTTGGTCAAAAAGGAATCTTAGTGTAATGGGAAAAATATTTAGCAAAAATAATAATTATACTAAATTTATAATTATATATTCTGCTAATTGTTATGGACCAGGAGATACTTTAGATCTGAATTATGGACATATTATTCCAAAATTAATTATACAATGTCTCAAAAATAAAAATTTTGAGTTATTTGGTAGTTTAAACGCTGTAAGAGAATTTATATACGTTAAGGATTTAACTAAAATAATTATTTTATCCTTAATAAAAGTTAAGAAGTCGTCTTATTTTAACGTTGGTTCCGGTGAGTCGATTAAAATTTCTAATTTAGTAAAATTGATAAAAACAAAAACTTCATTTGCAAAAAAAATTTTTACAAAACCTAATATTGTTGATAATTCAAAAAGAGTGTGTGGAAACGTAAATTTAAAAAAAATGTTAAATTACAAAATTATGTATAAATTAAATAATGGCTTAGAAGAAACAATAGCTTGGTATAAAAAATTTTATTAATTTATGAATGTTTCATACATAAAAAGATACGAATTAAGCAATATTGCTGATATGTGGTTTAAATCATTTAAGTATAATTTTTACTCAATTATTGGCAAAAATTTAGTTTTAGAATACTTAAAAATAGCTTTTGAAGCTAATAAAAAATATTTTTTTAAAATCACATACAACAATAAAATAAGTGGTTTTATAGTTTATGGTAACGATTTTATTATAAATCAAAAATTATTTAAAATTTTTTTTTTAAGTATTATAGGTGCAATAATAAAAAATATTTTTTTTTTAAAATTTTTTAGAGTGATATACATATTTCAAATTTTATTCTATCTGCAAAATAAGAATAACTTTAAACATATTTCTAAAAACAGTTTAGAATTAATTACAATTTGTGTAGATAAAAAAAGAGGTTTGGGTACAACTTTACTTAGGTATTCGATTCAACAAGTTTTAAAAAATCCTTCTGTAAATAAAATTTATGTTAAGACCGCTTATCCTTCTAAAAAAACATATAGATTTTATAAAAAAAATGGATTTAAATTTTATAAAATTACATTTAACTCAAAATGGCAAATATTATCTTTTATCAAATAAAAAATGAAAAATATCAATCAAATTGAACCATTAATTACATCAATTGATAAAAATGCAATTAATAGTTATTTAAAAAACAACGGGTGGATTACAGAGAATAAATTATCAAAAAAATTTGAGAAAATTTTTTCAAAAATTATTGGTTGTAAATACTCAGTACTTCACCCTAATGGAACTTTGACCATTGCATCAATCCTGCTTTCATTAAATTTAAAGAAAGGAGACGAAGTTATTGTTCCCAATTATACAATGGTGGCTACAGCAAATGCTGTTATCTTATCAGGTGGAACTCCAATCTTTTGCGATATCTCACCTGATAATCTTTGTCTAGATCCAAAAGATTTAATTAAAAAAGTTAACAAAAAAACTAAAGCAGTAATTTATGTAACTCTTAATGGTAGATCTGGTCATATAACAGAAATTCAAAAAATATGTAAGAATAAGAAGATCAACCTTATTGAAGACTCTGCTCATTCATTAGGATCTTTTTATAAAAACAAACATCATGGAAATTTTGGTTTAGCATCATCATTTTCCTTTAGTATGCCAAAAATAATAACAACTGGTCAAGGAGGCATGGTCTGCACTAGTGATAAAAAACTGTTTAAAAAAATTAAAAAGATTAAAAATTTTGGAAGATTGTCAGATGGTAATGATATTTACGAAAGTATTGGTTATAATTTTAAGTTCACAGATATCCAATCAGCTCTTGGCATTAGTCAGATAAGAACACTAAAAAAAAGATCAAAAATAAAAAGAAAAATATTTAATTACTATTATAAAGAACTTAAGCATATAGATAAAATAAAATTTTTTCCATTTAGCAAAACCGAAACACCCTGGTTCATTGACATATACCTAAATAATCCTAAAAAACTAAAAGCATTCTTGAATAAACATAAAATCTCATCAAGAATGGTTTATCCTCCGCTTAATAAACAGAAATTTTTTTTAAAAAATGGTGAAAAACTTAAAGTTTCAGAGCACTATTGCACTCGAGGGTTATGGCTTCCTTCATCTCTTACTTTAAAAGTTAAAGATTTAAAATACATAACATCTGTAATTAAAAGTTACTTTAATAGCAAATGAAAGTAATAAATTTTAAATTTATAAATAGGATTAAAAATAGAAATTGTATTGATGGAGGCTTGAGATTATCAAAAAAAAAAAAGAAAAATCCAATATTTTCAATTATAACAATAAATTTAAACGATGATTTAGAAAGCACTATACTTAGCTTAAAAAATCAAAAATATAGAAATATCTTTGAACATATAATTATTGATGGCGGATCAAGGAAAGGTTATCTCAAGTTATTAAAAAATTATAATAATAATATTGATTATTGGATTTGTGAAAAAGATAATGGCATCTGGGATGCTAGCAACAAAGGTATTTTATTATCAAAAGGTCAATTTATTGGTATATTAGATTCGGGCGATATTCTAAGCAAAGACGCGTCAGAAATTTTAAGAAAATTATATTTATCTAATAAGAATGCAGACTGTATTATAGGTAGCGTTTTAAGATCAAGACTACTCTCAGGATTTTATCCTAACAAAATTAAAACCCATTTAAATATTATACCATCAAATTCTGGTGGTTTTTATATTAAGAGAAGCATGCAAAAAAAATTAGGTCTTTTTGATGTGTCTTATAAGTGTCATGCTGACTATGATATGGTTTACAAAATGGTAAAGTTAAAAAAATTAAAATTTACTTGTTCTAAAAAATATGAAATTTTGTCCAAAAAAAGTCCTGAGGGGTTTTCATCAAATTATGGGTTTTTGAATTTACTAAATGAAGAAATTAAGATCAGAATTAAAAATCAAGAAAATTTAATTTATGTTTATATATTAGCTCTGTTAAAGATAATTAGTAAAATAAAAAGTGTTATAACTAAATTTGATGGAAATAAATTTATAAAATATAAATATAATTATTTAGAAATAAAAAAAATAAAAGAATTAAAAAAATTTTATGAGCATATTCAGAAAAAAAAAAAATTTAAACAAATTTAAAAATTACTTTAAAATTTTGATCAAATTAATTTTAAAAAATCCGCTAACTTTTTATCTACATATATTCAATTTTTTTAGAGATTACAAAAATATTAAAAAGGATATAATTAATACAAATTTTGATATTTATCCTACACACCCTTATCTCTTTGATAAAAATGATAAAAATTTAAAACTAGAGTATTTTCACTTTCAAGATCTTTGGGCTTTTAAAACTTTGTCAAAAAACAGTATAGTAGAATTAGTAGATATTGGTTCAAATTTAAGCTTTATAGCCTTTGCATCTTCAGTGAGCAAAATTAAATGTATTGATATAAGGCCACATAAAATTATTTTAGAAAATGTTGATTTTGCTATTGGTGATATCACAAATCTTCCTTTTGAAAACGAGAGTATAAACAATATAAGTTCATTATCGGTTATTGAACATATAGGGCTTGGAAGATATGGTGACGAAATCGATTTATTTGGAATGGAAAAATCTGCAATGGAATTTAATCGTGTTTTAAAAAAAAATGGAAATTTAATAATTTCATTTCCTTTTGGAAAAAAAAACATTATAGAATTTAATGCTCATAGAATATGTAATTTTGAATATATTAATCAATTATTTAAGAATTATAATATCAAAAATGAAACATTTATATTTAAAAGTAAATATAATTCTAGAGATGAATTTAAACAATCTGGAGAGCCAGACTGCATAGCATGTTTTCATTTTGTAAAAAAATAATTAAAACGTAATTTTATGTTTAATGTATGTGTTATTGGACTTGGGTATGTTGGTTTACCAATATTAATTAATTTATCAAAAAAATTTAATCCTGTTGGATACGATATAAATGAACAAAGAATCCAAGATCTTAAAAGAGGCATAGATATATTCAATGAATTTAAAAAAGAAGAATTAAAGAGAAAAAAAATAACTTTCACAAGCTCGATTAAATCTATTAAAAAATCAAATTTATATATCATCACGGTTCCAACTCCGATTAGTAATAAAAAATTACCTGATTTAAGACATTTAGAAGATGTTTGTAATAATCTTTCAAAAATAATACAAAAAAATGATATAGTAATTTTTGAGTCAACTGTTTATCCTGGTTTGACTAATAATTTTTGTATTCCTTTAATTGAAAAAAATAATAATTTAAAAGAGGGTTTGGACTTTTTTGTGGGTTATAGTCCCGAAAGAGTTAACCCAGGTGATAAAAATCATACATTAAAAAATATTAATAAAATACTAGCTTATCCTCATAATTATAAAAAAAAGGAATTGATTAAAATGTATTCTTTGTTGAGTAAAAAAATTATTTTTTCAAAGAATATAAGGGAAACAGAAACTGCGAAAGTCATTGAAAATATACAAAGAGACGTGAATATTGGTTTAATAAACGAGTTTTACTTGGTTTGTAAAAAACTAAATTTAAACTTCAACAACGTAATAAAATTAGCATCAAGCAAATGGAATTTTATAAAATTTAAACCCGGTTTAGTTGGAGGACATTGTCTTCCTGTAGATCCCTATTACTTTTCTTATATAAGTAAAAAGAATAATTTTAATACTAAAATTACTCTAGCAGGCAGAACAATCAATAATCTAATGACCACTATTATAGAAAAAGAAATTGTTCAAAAATTAAAAAAAATTGATCCGAAAAAAAACAAAAAAATTTTGTTTTGCGGCTTAACATATAAAAAAGATGTAGCGGATTTAAGAAATTCTCTTGCTCTTCAAATTTTTAAAAATTTAAAGAAAAATAATAAAAAAATGAAAGGTTATGATCCAGTATTAAACAATGTAATTTCACGAAAAAATAATTTAGTTATCTCCATGAACGAATTTAAAAAGTTTGACATATATATAGTAGTTACTAATCATTCCACGATCGCACTAAACTTAAAAAAACTTAATAAAAAAAAAATAATAATTAATATTTTAAATTAATTATATATGAAAATTGCTTATATTGCAGAAACATATTTAAATAATAGAAGCGCTTATACTCATCATGTGATCAAAATGTGTGATGCGTTTTGTTTAAAAAATAATTCGACCACACTCATTATTCCTTATAATAATAAAACAAATTTTAAAAAAATAAAAAAAAATTTTTTACTTACTTCAAAAAGAGAGTTTTTAATAAAACCGATTTTAAATTTTAAAGTAAGAAACTTTTTAACAAGAATAATCTTTGGTTATAAAGTAGCCAATTATTTAAAAAAAAACCCTCAAGAATTAATTATCACTAGAAGTTTTATTTCAAGTGTTTTTTTAACTTTATTTAAAATAAAACATTTTTTAGAAATTCACTCAGAATTTAAAGGTCTTACTAAATTTTTAATGATGAATTTAAAATTTTTAGATTCAATATACATTTCAAAAATAATATTTATTTCTAGAGCTTTGAATAAAAGAATTTTTAGACTTAACAAAAAAAAATTTTTAATTCTTCATGATGCAGTTGATATTAGAAATTTTAAAAATAAAAAATTTAAACATAATTTAAAAATAGCAACATACGTGGGAAGTTTTTATAAAGGTAAAGGTGTTGAGTTTATTTTAGAACTTGCAGATAAATTCAAAGATCTAAAATTCCATTTATATGGTGAGTTTAAAGAAAAATTTAGTAAAATTCCAGAAAACGTAAAACTTCATGGATATGTAAACTATGAAAAGGTTCCCCAAATATTATCTAGATCTGACATATTACTTTTACCAAGTGCACATATACAATATGGAAGAACTAAAAATATTAATATCGCCAATTATAACTCCCCACTTAAGATGTTCGATTATTTAGCTTCAGGAAAAATAATTATTTCATCGAAACGTGATGGAATATGTGAAATTTTAAGACATAATTATAATGCAATTTTAATAAAAGAATACAATATTGAAATTTGGATTAAATATTTAAACAGTATTAAGAATAACAAATATAACTTAAATAGAATTAGTATTAATTCAATTAAAACTGCGAAAAAATTTACTTGGGAAAGTAGAGTAAACAAAATTTTATTAGCACATAAGTCTTTAATTTAATAAACATATATGATTAATAATTAAATTTTTATGAAAATATTAATTACAGGAATTGCGGGGTTTATTGGATTTAATTTTGCAAAATTTTTAATTGAAAAAAAATACAAAATAATTGGTATAGATAATCTAAATGATTATTATGATGTAAATCTTAAAAAAAGAAGGCTTAAACAATTATCTAATTTAAAAAATTTTAAATTTTATAAAGTAGATTTAATAGAAAAAAAAAAAATTAAAGAAATTTTTAAAAATAATAATATAGATTTTATTTTCCATTTTGCTGCCCAGGCAGGTGTAAGATACTCAATTGATCATCCAGCAAAATACATAGATAGCAACATACTTGGTTTTTATAATTTAATTGAAAATATTAAAAATTTCAAAATTAAAAGATTATTTTATGCCTCATCTAGTTCTGTTTACGGTGAAAATAAAAATTTTCCACTAAATGAAAAAGAACATATTTTTCCAAAAAATATATATGGTTTATCAAAAAAAATTAATGAGGAAATAGGTTTTATTTTTAATAAATATTATAATACCAAGTTGATTGGACTCAGGTTTTTTACTGTATATGGAGAGTGGGGTAGACCCGATATGATGATGATGAAATACATAGATTGTTTTTATAAAAAAAAAATATTTTACCTTAATAATTATGGAAATCATTCTAGAGATTTTACATATATAGGTGATGTGGTAAATATTTTGTATCTATTACTTAAAAGACATAAAAAACTTAAGAGCTATGATCTGTTTAATATTTGTTCAAATAAACCAATAAATTTGAAAAAAATTATTTCATTTATGAAAAAAAATAAAATTCACCCCAAGGTAAAAAAAGTGTCCCTTCAAAAAGCTGATATACTAAAAACACACGGTGATAATAAAAAGCTTTTAAAAAGTATAAAATACAAAAAGTTTAGTGATTGGAAAATTTCAGTTCGAAAAACAATAGTATGGTATCAAAAAAATATGTTAAAAAATTAATTACATGAAACTATATATTAACAACCAAATTTTTAGATTTTATTTAGTTAATAATATTTTTTTATTAAATTAGAATATAGCTCCAGATTAAATTCATAATCAAATCTACCAATTCTGGAAAAGGCGTATCGTATTTTTTCTTTTCTTAATTTCTTTTTTTTTGAATAAAGAATAATTTTTTTAGCTAGTTCTCTAGGAATACCTACTTTAAATAATCCTCCTCCTTTACCATTATCTAATATTTCTCTAGGACCAGTAGGACAATTACTGGATATAACAAATTTTTTTAAAATTATAGCTTCCAAAAGAATATTAGGTAGTCCCTCGTGTAAAGAGGTTAAAATTAAAAAATCTGCTTGTTTTATGTATGGGTAAGGGTTTTTTTTATAATCTATTATTCTCACTTTTTTTTTAAGTTTATTTTTATCTATAATTTTTAGAATTTTATTTTTTAATTTTCCTCTACCCATTATAATTGCTTCAAAATTAATTTTTGAGTTTATAAATCTTAATGCATTTAAAAAAGTATTATGATCTTTCTCCTCTGAAAATCTACCAACGTGAATTATTTTTAATGAATTTTTATTTAAATAAATACTTTTTATTTTTTTGTTAGATAACTTGAGTATATCTCTACTATTTAAAGGGTTGTAAATACATTTAGCATTTATTTTATAATTTGATTTAAATTTTTTTTTTGTTTCAATACTATTGACAATACTAGTATTAGCCAAAGGAAGAATTATTTTAAAAACGAAATTTTTTAAGGAAGAATTTGACCAATCACCTGGAAAGCTATTTGATCTTGTTATTATTTTTATGGAAAAAATTTTACAGACAATTACAGCATAAACATTAGCTTGAAAACTAAGAACTACAATTTTTCTGTCTTGTAAAATTTGTTTTATTAGGAATATTATCGAAATAAAGGTTTTAATACCTCTTCCGAGGTTATCCCATATTTCATAATCAGGACATAAAAATTCTATTTTTTTATTAAAATTTTTTTTGGCATCTTTTGAACATGAAATAACTTTTAATTTTTTAAATTTGTTGCATAAATAATTAGCAACAATAAATAAATTTTTTTCTGCTCCACCTTTTTCTATAGAAGGAAAAAATAGAATAATTTTTTTTTGACACATATAACTATTATTTTTCAAAAAACATTAAATTAATTAGCAAAACAATAATCTATTTTAGTATTAAGAGTTTTTAATAATGAGAGATATATTATAAATTATTTATATTTAAAATGAAAAAAAAAGTTTTTTATTGGTCACCCCATATAAATGAACAAATTGCTACTGTTAAGGCTGTAGTTAATTCTGCTCTAAGTTTAATCAAATATAGCAAAAATTATGACCCAACAATTATAAATGTTTTTGGTGAATGGAATTCTTTAAAAAATTTACTGAATGATAAAAATCTAAACTTTAAAAATTTAATGAATTTAAATATAAAACTACCCATTAATGGTTTTTTAAAAAGTAGAATATTTTACACTTTTTTATCACTTGTAATTTTAATACCTCTTTATAAATTTCTTAGAAAAGAAAAACCGGATTACTTAATTATTCATTTAATAACTGTGCCGGTTTTAATTTTGTGTTTTTTTTTTAATTTTAAGACAAAATTTATTTTAAGAATATCAGGATATCCAAAACTTAATTTTTTAAGAAAGATTTTTTGGAAATTAGTTTCAAAAAAAATATATAAAATTTTTACGCCTACACAAATCACTAAAAAAATGCTCATAGACAATGGGATTTTTAATGAAAATAAAATTTTTTTATTAAGAGATCCTATTATTTCAATTAGAAATTTAAATACACTTAAAAGACAAAAAATATCTAATGACTTTAATCATAACAATTATATTTTATCAATTGGGAGATTGACTAAACAAAAAAATTTCCAATTTTTAGTTAAAGCGTATACTCTTCTAAAAAAAGAGGTGATGCATTTGCCAAAATTAATTATTATTGGAGAAGGAGAAGAAAAAAATAATTTAAATCATAAGATTAGAGAAAATAATATGGAAAAAGATATATTTATTTTGGGATATAAAAGTAATGTTTTCCAATATTTGCATAAATCGTTATTTTTTTTATTATCATCCAGCTGGGAAGACCCAGGATTTGTTTTAGTAGAGGCAGCGGCAAGTAATAAATTAATTTTGTCTAGTAATGTCTTAAGTGGTCCTAAAGAATTTCTCTATAATAAAAGTTCAGGTTTCTTGTTTGAAAAAGAAAATATTAGGGATTTTAAAAATAAAGTTAAATATATTTTAAGCAATATAAACTCAAAAGAAATTTTTATAAATAAAGTAAATGCAAAAAAAAATTCCAAAAATTACACTCTATTTTTTCATTTTAAAGAATTGATAAAACTTTTGTGATAAGTATATCTAATTTTCAT
>CEQL01074371.1_pt1 | contig 12626 bp, 12 predicted proteins | sample 356281 | NCBI WGS metagenome assembly CEQL01 (sample SAMEA2621203, study PRJEB7988) | marine metagenome | biome: marine biome (ENVO:00000447); feature: surface water layer (ENVO:00002042); material: "saline water (ENVO:00002010), including plankton (ENVO:xxxxxxxx)" | depth 5 m
AATATAAAGGTTGAGGAGGTTTATTATAGAGAAATTTCTAAATTTGGGGGACTATTCCGTTGTTCTACTTTACCTATCAATAGAATTTAAAAATCAATCTAATTCTTTATATATTCGATATCTTTCATTAAAATTGTAGGATACAATAAAGGATACACCATTGAAAATTCAACTCTGGAAAAGAAAAAACTATACTAAAAATAAATATAATTTATATATAAGATATAGAGTTAATCAGAATAAAGCAAAAGTTGAAAGCTTAGGCTTATGGGAATGGATTCAACCAGGCAATAATATTGAAAAGGAGCATAACGAAGAAGTTAAAATTGCCTGTGAAGAGATATTAAGAAGAACAAAAGATGATGTAGAAAATGGCAGATCAAATATTAATTTAGAAGAAAGCAATAATCAATCATTTAAAAATGTGTTTTTTAAATTTTCAAATATAAAAAATACTAATGCCGTCTATAATTTTATTTTCTCACAAAATAAAAAAGTGGAATCAGCAAAAACCAATGATATCAATGAAAAGTTTTTGTTAGAAACAAAGGAATCAATCGAAAAAAACATACTACTCAATGAAATAACCGGGAGCACAGCAGTAAAATATTGGAATAACTTTAAAACTGTTTTAATTAATTTAAATAAAAATAAACTATGTGAATATCCCAGTATATCTGGCATAAAGTTCAAGCATAAAAGAAAAGAAAAGAAATACTTTACAAAAAACGAATTAGAAAGAATCAAAAAAATAAAATCTAAAAAATATCACGAGTTAATCAAGGCATTTTTATTTACTTGCGCAACAGGGGTTAAAATTGGAATACTAGAAAAGTTAAAATGGAAAGACATTATTGATTCAAAAAATTATAATTATGTTGAAATATCTAAGAAAGGACAAACATACATAGTCCCCATAGATAACCAAACAACTGAAATTCTTGGTAAGAGGAGAGATGATAAAAAGAATATCTTTGAAATAAATCAAACAAAATCAAGTAGATCAAAAATATTTAAACGCATATTGAAAGAGGCAAAAATTGATAAAGTAAAAAAATATAGTGATGGTGTAAATACTTTTGCAAAGAATATGTACCAAAAAACAAAAAATATATTTTTAATATCTTCAGCATTAGGTCATAATTCTATAAATAAAACAAAAGAGATATATCCATATATGAATGAATTAGATTTCATTGGAAATTATTTTAAAATAGATATCAATAAAAAAGATAATAATGAAAATAAAAAAGAAAAAACACTATTTAAAAAAGGAAACTTATTAAGCTATAGAAAGGATACATTATAGGATACACTATTAAAAATAGTGCTTTAATTATCTATATAACAATATATATTAAATAAATAAATAAAAATAAGAATGAATCAAAATACTTCAAGTATTATTATGATAAGACCAAAACACTTCGATTTCAATAAGGAAACCGCATCAAATAATTATTTTCAAAAAGAAGACAAATCAATTTCAAAAAACGAAATTAGAAATAAAGCAGTGAATGAATTTGAGTCTTTAACTACTCTTATTGAAAGTAGGGGGATAGAGGTTATAGTTTTTGATGATAGAGATGACGTTATAACTACTGATAGTGTATTTCCTAATAATTGGGTATCATTTCATGAAAACGGAAATGTTTTTATCTACCCGATGTTTTCAAAAAATAGAAGAAAAGAAAAGAGGTTAGATATTTTAGAAGAATTAAATAAGAAAGGATACTTAATTAATAAAACAGTTGACTTATCTAAGTATGAAATAGAAAACCGGTTTCTAGAAGGCACAGGAAGCATGGTTTTGGATAGAGAAAACAAAATATGCTATGCAGCAATATCAGAAAGAACAGATATTGACATATTAAGTGAATTTTGCTCAAAAAATAAATACGAAAAAATTGCTTTTAGATCATATCAAACTGTTGGAAGTAAAAGAAAAGAAATATACCATACTAATGTTATAATGTGTGTTGCTGATAAATACTCAATAGTATGTCTTGAGAGTATAGATGATATTAAAGAAAAGAAAAAAGTTATTAATAAACTTGAGGCTACAAATAAAAAAATAATTGAAATTACAGAAAGCCAATGTAATAACTTTGCTGGGAATATGCTTCAGCTTAAAAATAATAAAAATGAAAAATTTTTAATAATGAGTAGATCTGCATATGACTCTCTTTCTGAAGATCAGATTAGAACTATTAGAACATATAATGAAATTATTTATTCAGATATTAAAACTATTGAAAAACTAGGAGGCGGTAGTGCTAGATGCATGATAGCTGAAAATTTTTTAAGAAAAAAATAAAAATATTAAATTGTAAAAAACAAAAATTATGAAAGAACAAATATTAACTAAAAATGCACCAGAACCAATAGGGCCTTATAATCAAGCTATAAAATATGATAATATGCTTTTTGTATCAGGTCAAATCCCTCTTAATCCAGAAACTGGAAATTTAATAGAATCTGGAATCTCAGATGAAACGAATCAGGTAATGAAAAACATTAAAGCTGTCTTAAACGAAGCCGGAATGTCTTTTGACGACGTAGTTAAAACAACTATTTTCCTAAAAAGCATGGATGACTTTTCAATTGTAAACTCAGAATATGGAAAAAACTTTGAGAGCAGTACACCACCAGCTAGAGAAACAGTAGAAGTATCAAAGCTACCCCTTAATGTTAATGTTGAAATTTCTTGCATAGCAATTAAGAAATAAATGTCTAAAGTAAGATTAAGATTTGCGCCTAGTCCTACAGGACCTCTACATATTGGGGGTCTAAGAACTGCTTTATATAATTATTTAATAGCAAAAAGACTGGACGGAAGTTTTATATTAAGAATAGAAGACACAGACCAAAAAAGATTTAATAAAAATGCAGAAAAACATATTTTAGACTCTTTACTTTGGTGCAAAATATTACCTGACGAAAGCCCAATTAGCCAAGGAAAATTTGGGCCGTACAGACAATCTGAAAGAAAAGAGATTTATAAAAATTATGTTGATAAATTAATTGATCAGGGTAAAGCTTATTACGCATTTGATGATGTTGAAGAACTTAACCTGTTGAGAAAAGCACATGAAAAAAAGGGAGAAACTTTTATTTATAATTGGAAAAACAGAAAAGACCTAAAAAACTCAATTTCACTTAGTGATAAGGAAACTAAAGTAAATTTAGATAATGGAAATTATGTTATTCGGTTTAATTCTTTTCAGGAAAAATCCGAAAATGAATTTATAGTTTTTCATGATGAAATTAGAGGTGAAATTAAGGTAGATCTTAAGTTATTAGATGATAAAATAATTTTTAAAAATGATGGCATGCCAACTTATCATTTAGCAAATGTGGTTGATGACCATTTAATGGAAATCTCTCATGTTGTAAGGGGAGAAGAATGGCTCCCTTCCCTGGCATTACATCACCTTCTATATGAAGCCTTTAACTGGGAAAAACCCATTTTTGCTCATTTACCTTTAATTCTAAAACCCACAGGAAAAGGGAAACTAAGTAAAAGAGATGGAGAAAAATTTGGAATCCCTGTTTATCCCATAGAGTGGCAAGAAAATAAAAACTTATCTTATCTCGGGTTCAGAGAAATAGGATTTGAAATTGATGCATTTGTAAATTTCATTTCCATGATAGGATGGAATCCAGGCACTGAAGATGAGATATTTTCATTAAAAGAATTAGTAAACAACTTTGATATTAAAAGAATAATTAAAAGTGGAGCAAAATATGATTATGAAAAGGCAAAGTGGTTTAACCTAGAACATTTAAAAAGAATTGAAACTGAAAGTTTAAAAGTTGAATTTAGCAATTTAATATTAGACAGAATTGATAATTTTTTAAATACAAATAAGATTAATAAACTGATAGAGTTAACTAAAGAAAGAATAAACTTTAAAAATGATTTAGTAGATGAGGCATGTCATATTCTTGATTATGATTCAAATAAGATGAAAGAAAATCTATCTAAAATAAATCTCAATGAAGACATAATTAAGTTAATTAATTTTTTTAAAAATACAGTTGGCAATGAAATTGAATTAAACAATCTGAAAGAAGACTACTTTAATGAAATGAAGAATCTTAATATTAAAGTTGGTGATGGAATGAAAAGTCTTAGACTATGTTTAACCTCTCAATTAAATGGAGCAGATTTATTTACAATAATAGACATCCTAAATAAGAAGACAATAAATACTAGACTTGAAAATAGCTTAAAAATAATGTATGATAAGATTAGGAATAACTAAGGAATATAAAATACCTAACGATTTCAGAACTCCATTTACACCTGAACAAAGTAGAAGAATAAATAATTCACAAGACTTTAATATAGTTTGTGAAAAAAGTGAATTAAGATGTTACAATAACAAAGAATATTTAGAGAATAATATTCAGTTAGTTGATGATTTAAATGAATGTGATATAATTTTTGGAATAAAAGAAGTTCCTATTGAAAAGCTAATTAGCAGAAAAACATATTTTATGTTTTCTCATACAATTAAAGAACAAGAACAAAATAGAAACCTATTGAAAAAAATAATAGAAAAAAAAATAAGATTAATTGACTACGAATGCTTAACACACAAAAATCAAAGAATTATTGCTTTTGGAAAATATGCTGGAATTGCTGGAGCTTATAACACAATTATTGCATATGGAATTAAAAACAATCTTTTTAATTTAAAACGACTAAATCAATATAAGGACACAGAAGATCTTTATAATTTTACAAGTTCATTTAATATAAAGGCTCCAATTAAAATATTAATTATTGGTGATGGGAGAGTGGCTAGAGGTGCAGTAGAATTGCTTGAAGCTTTTAATATAAAAAGGGTATCGAACGATGACTATAAGGTTAAAAACTTTATTAGTCCTGTTTATTGTCAATTATCTGTAAAAGATTATGTTAGAAAAAAGGATCATAAAGATTTTAAGCAAGAAGAGTATTTTAATTTTCCTGAAGAGTTTGAATCTAATTATGATCAGTTCAGTAGTAAAACTGATATATTAATTAACGCTGCTTATTGGGATCCTAAATCACCAAAACTTTTTGAGGAGGATGATTTAAATAAAAGTTTTAGAGCTAAAATTATTGGTGATATAAGTTGTGATATCGACGGAGCTATTCCATGTACTAAAATAGCATCTACAATTGCTGAACCATTCTTTGATTATTGTATAAGTTCAAAAAAAATAGATAAACCTTTTTCAAAAGTTGAAAATATAACCATAATGTCCATTGATAATCTGCCTTCAGAACTTCCAAGAGATTCATCTAGATATTTCGGAGAGATTTTGATACAAAGAATATTACCTCTTTTTAAAAATGATGAAGATGGTATAATTGAAGGAGCTACTATTACAAAAGATGGAATATTAACAGAAAACTATAAATATTTAAAAAACTATATAAGTTAAATAGATACTGAATTTAAGAGCTTATAAAACTCATCTCTTTTATTATAAATATTAAAATCTCCACCATACATTTCTGTAACTGTTGAACTAGAGTGATCTTTAATTCCTCTAGATGAGATACAATGGTGTTTAGCTTCAACAACAACCATAACGCTATCTGTATCAAGAACATTTTTCAACTCATCATAAATTTGCTTGGTAAGCCTTTCTTGAACTTGAGGTCTATGTGAATAATATTGTACAATTCGATTAAGTTTAGACAGTCCTATAACCTTACCAGTAGAAATATAAGAAATATGTGCCTTGCCGCTAATTGGCAAAAAATGATGTTCACATGTTGAATTTAAGTTAATATTTTTCTCAATAAGCATTTTGTTGTAGTTATACTTATTATCAAAAAGTGATATTTTAGGTTTATTTTCTGGGTCTAAACCTCTAAATATTTCTTTAACATACATTTTAGCGACTCTATAAGGGGTCCCGCTTATACTATCATCGTTAAGATCAAGTCCTAATTCATCAATTATTTTGGCAAAATGCTTTTGAATATTTTTTATTTTTTCATCATTTGACTTTTGAAAAGCATCTTTTCTCAGTGGAGTTTTCAAAGAAAAAAACTCATGATTATCACCTATTAATTCAATTTTTTTTGTGTCCATAGTTATAATTTATAATTCATTTATACTTAAATGAAACAAAAAAGTTTCTTTAGAATTTTTTATTATCTCTTAAAGTAACCGTTCTGTTAAATATTTTATTAGAGTTTTTACTATCTAATTTAAAATAACCCTTCCTTTGAAATTGATAGAACTTATCAAATTCAGCATTTTTAATATTTGATTCAGCACAAGCTTTATCATATGATTTCAAGGAGTTTTTATTAATTAAATTTTTAAAATCTTCATTTTTATTTTCATCTGGATTTTCTATATCAAATAGCTTATCATATATTTTTACAGATATGCTCTCATAATTATTTTTATCAACCCAGTGAATTGTCCCTTTTACTTTCCTTAGACTTTCTGGCGTACCTGATCCACTTTTAGACTTAGGGTCATAACTACAATAAATTTTAATAACATTTCCATTTTCATCTTTCTCAACCCTTTCACCTTTAATAATATATGCATTTTTAAGCCTAACTTCCTTACCAAGAGTTAGCCTAAAAAACTTTCTATTAGCCTCCTCTTTAAAATCTTCTCTTTCTATATAAAGGTTTTTTGAAAAAGTTATTTCTCTATTTCCATAGCTATCATCTTCAGGATTATTTTCAGCAATTAAATTTTCGGTTTTATCTTGATTATAATTCTCAATAATTAATTCAATAGGATCTAGAACTACCATTAATCTATAAGATATTTTATTCAAAATTTCTCTTGTGCAAAAATCCAATAATGCAAAATCAATCACATTTTCTCTTTTTGATACTCCGACTTTTTCACAAAAAGAAATTATTGCAGAAGCAGGGACACCTCTTCTTCTCAATCCGGATATTGTGGGCATTCTGGGATCGTCCCACCCTGACACTAAACCTGATTCAACCAATTCACTGAGTTTTCTTTTACTCATTATTGTATATGAAAGGTTAAGTCTAGCAAATTCTCTTTGTTTTGGAATTAATTTACTCTCATCAGAAATATTTTCTAAAAACCAATCATATAACTCTCTGTGTACCTCAAATTCTAGTGTGCAAAAAGAATGAGAAATTTGCTCAATATAATCTGATTGACCATGAGCCCAATCATAAGTTGGATAGATGTTCCAATTATCATTAGTTCTATGATGATTAGTCTTTATTATTCTATATAGAACTGGGTCTCTCATATGCATATTTGGTGAGGACATATCAATTTTAGCTCTTAAAACACAATCGCCAGAATCAAAATGTCCTAATTTCATTTTTTCAAAAAGATCTAAATTCTCATTAATATCTCTATCTCTATGCGGACTATTTTGACCCGGTGAAGTAGGTATTCCTCTTTGTTCAGAAATTGTTTTCTGATCCTGAGAATCAACATAAGCTTTTTTGTTCTTAATTAAACTAATTGCCCAATCATATAGCTGATCAAAATAGTCAGAGGCGTAGCATTCTGAATCCCAATTAAATCCAAGCCAATTAATATCTTCTTTAATTGCATTAATAAATTCTATACTTTCTTTTTCAGGATTAGTATCATCAAATCTTAAATTTACAGGCGAAGAAAATGTTTTTCCAAAACCAAAATTTAAACAAATTGACTTAGCATGACCTATATGTAAAAATCCATTTGGTTCAGGGGGAAACCTGAATCTGAGTTTACTCTTATCAAGCCCATTATTTAAATCATCTTTAATAATTTGCTCTAAAAAATTTTCGTTTGAATTTATTGAATCAGAATTATTCATTGAAATTCTTATAAAGTAGAGTCATCTTTTACAACTTTATCTGCAAGATCACTTTTAAATTTTTTTAATTTTTCTGATAAGTTAGGATTTGAAATAGCTAAGATCTGAGCTGCTAAAATTCCTGCATTTTTTGCTCCATCTAGCGCAACAGTAGCAACTGGCACTCCACCTGGCATCTGCAAAATTGATAAAACTGAATCCCAACCATCGATTGAATTTCTAGATTTGATTGGCACACCAATTACAGGTAGATGTGAGTTTGACGCTACCATTCCTGGAAGATGTGCGGCTCCACCTGCTCCTGCTATAATTACTCCAATATTTTTCTTATGAGCATTTTTACTGTATTCCATCATTTTATTAGGGGTTCTATGAGCAGATACAATATTTAATTCATAATCAACTCCTAATTCTTTTAACACCTTTGCAGCCTCCTCCATTACAGGATAATCCGATTTGCTTCCCATTATAATTCCAACTTTAGACATAACTATTTTGTTTTCACTTTGATTGTTTCTTTTAAAAATTTAGCTTTTTTATAAGCATCTTCAAATTTATCACAAATAATTGTTACGTGCCCCATTTTTCTATTAGGTCTTGTCTCCTCTTTACCATAAATATGTAAGTTAGCCGACTCAATTTTAAATACAGAATCAAGATTTTCGTAATAAACTTTTCCTTTATAATTCTCTTCACCTACCAAATTCAACATAATTGCATAGCCAGAATGTTTTGTATCACCAAGAGTTAAATTAAATATTGCTCTGAGATGCTGTTGAAATTGAGAACTCTTACAAGCTTCAATTGAATAATGACCACTATTATGAGGCCTTGGTGCTACTTCATTTACCAAAACTTCATCATTAAGTATAAACATTTCAACGGCTAAAACACCAACACAATCTAATGATTTTGCAAGCTTTAATGCTAAATCTTTAGCTTTTTGGTTTTGATTTTCAGAAATATTTGCTGGACTAATAACAAATTCAACTTGATTAGACTTTTTATTAAATTCCATTTCAACAGTTTCAAAACATTTAACTTCTCCATCAGAATTTCTTGCAACTATCACACTTAATTCTTTTTCAAAAGGGACTAATTCTTCAATGATCATTTCTGAGTCTGGTAGTTTAGAAACATCATCATATGATTTTAAAACTTTAACTCCAAAACCATCATAACCAAATTTTGTTTTTTTCCATATACACGGAAAAGTAATCTCATTTTTGTCTATAGATAATTTTAATTTATCTAATGAAGGAAAGAATTTAAAATTTGATGTAGGTATATTATTTTTTTGAAAAAAAGACTTTTGGAGATTTTTATCTTGAATGATTTTAAGAGTTTTTGATTTTGGATAAACCTTTTTCCCTTCTTTTTCTAATGCCTCTAAAGCATCAACATTTATATGCTCAATTTCAAAAGTTATAATATCACAATTCTTACCAAAATTGAATACAGTATCGAAATCATTAAAATCACCACAAACAAACTTATCAGATAAATTTTTACACGGAGATTTATCACTAGGATCCAGAACAGAAGTAGTTATGCTCATCTTATTACACTCTGAAAGAAGCATTTTTCCAAGCTGACCACCCCCAATAATACCTAATCTTTTATTTAACTTTTCAGTTTTCATGTGCAAAAATACATTAATTTCTATTTAATAATAGAATTAATTAAGACGGTAAAATAATTTAAGTTATTTTTTTAAATGATCCTTTATTTCATCTAGGGCGATCTTTCCTTCATAAAAAGCTCTTCCAAAAATAGCATTATGAACTCCAATCTCTTTTAACTTTATCAAGTCCTTAATACTCCTTATGCCTCCTCCAGTTGTTAGGTTAATATTTGGAAACTTTTTTAAAATCTTTTTATACAAAGCAAAAGGAGGTCCATCCATGGTACCATCTTTAGATATATCTGTTACTTTTATATTTTTCAAACCCTTTTTATGGAAATATTTTATGTGATGTATAGGATCAATTTTAGTTTGATATTTCCAGCCATTAATTCTTAAGCTTTTATTTAGAATATCAACTGCTAAAACTATTTTCTTATACCCCCAAGTTGTTAAACAATTTAGAAATAAATCTTTATCGTAAACCGGCATACTTCCAAGAGTAACTTTTTTTGCACCATGAATAAATGCATTACTTACTTGCTCACTATTTCTCATTCCTCCTGAATAATTAATCTTAATTTTAGTGAACTGACTCATCATTTCTAATAAATTAAAATTGTTTTTTTCATGCATCTTAGCTGAACCTAAATCAACAACATATACTTCTTTAATACCAACTTTTTCAAATTGAGTTAATAAATCAATAGGACTTTCAGGATATACTTTTATTGTTCTAAAATCTCCTGATTTAATATTTACAGTTTTATTATCTTTTATGTATATAGAAGAGATAAGGTTCATACCCCATTATTAATCAAAAAAAAAATCTAAAGCAAGTAATTAATCTAAAATAAGTAATTTGAAGCCATGACCATGGATAGTTTTAATCTCAATATTAGGGTCAGATTTTAAGTATTTTCTTAGTTTAGCAATATAAACATCCATACTTCTTGCATTGTAGTATGAATCATCTCCCCATATTTTAATCAGAGCTGCATTTCTTTCAACTTTATTATTTATGTTTAGACAAAATAATTTTAAAAGTTCATTCTCCTTAGTTGTTAGGCTAAACTTTTTTTTATCCTTATCAATTAATAAATTTTGGTTATGGATATATGTATATGAACCAAGATTAAATTCATCCGATAATTCCTTCATATCTTTTTCCGGAACTCTTTTAAGTATAGCTTCTATTCTTACTAAGAGCTCTTCTATACTAAAAGGTTTAGTTAAATAGTCATCAGCGCCAAGTTTAAAAGCTTTAATAATATTATCTTTCTGAGACTTTGCAGTTAAAAATATAATTGGAATGTCTTGATCAACTTTTCTTATATCCTTTGCTAAAGAAAAACCATCTTTTTTTGGCATCATCACGTCTAATAGTAGTAAGTCCCAAGTATTATTTAAAAACTTTTCTAGGCCTTCCTCACCATCTATTGCAAGGCTAATATCAAAGTTTTTTGCATCTAGATATTCAAAAAGAATTTTTCCAAGATTTGGATCGTCTTCTACTATTAATATTTTTATTTTACTCATTATTTATTATTAAATATAATTATAAATTTAGTTCCTTTATTAGGTTTACTTTCAACTGAAATTGAAGCTTTATGTTTTAAAAGAATATTTCTAACGTATGATAAACCTAACCCAAAACCTTTTACATTATGTATATTTCCTTGGGGTTCCCTATAAAATTTATCAAAAATTTTATCAAGATTACTTTTCCTAATACCAATTCCCTTATCTGAAACAGAAATTTTAATCTTATCTTTTTTATTTTCAGATGTAATCTCAATAACCGGCACATCTAAAGAGTACTTATTTGCATTCTCAATTAAATTATTAAATACATTTAATAAATGATCATAATTTCCATATACTTTTGAATTTTTTGCCTCTAGACTTTGTTTTATTTTTCCATCTCTTTTTTCGACCTTAAATCTATTTATATCTACTGAATCATTTATTATTTTATGAATGTCTAATTCATCAAAATTTATATCATAATCTTTTTTCTCAGTTTTAGCAATATTTAAAACTTTTTCAACTTGACCGCCAAGTCTTTTATTTTCATCATTTATTATTTTAATATAATTATCCTTTGAATTCTTATTGGTAATTTCTTTATCTAATAAAGCTTCGCAAGCTAAAGATATAGTTGAAATCGGGGTCTTTAATTCATGAGTCATATTATCTATAAATTCATTTTTAATTTCAGATAACTTCTTTAACTCAAATACTTTTAAAATAACGTAGTAGAAACAGAGCGTAATGACAACTAAAAAAATTATAGAAAAGACCATATTAAAGAAATTATTATCCTGAATATATTGACGTTGATTGGGAAAAAATAAATAAAGATCCAAGTTTGAATCCATCAAGTCATTTTGGAAAAGGTTTATTTTAAACTCTGATTTTAATATATCAGGGTTTTCAGCACTTTTTAGCTCTATTCTCTTTTCTTCATTATTATATATCAAAAACTCATAATCAAGATCTAAATTCATTTGAGATAAATTTACTTGGATCATTTTATTCAAAAAATTAATATCAAAATCTGAAGTGATTGTTCTATCGTTTGTTAAAAGCTTGTTTAAAATGATTTGTATCATTTCTGATCTATCTAAAATCTTGTTGATTTGACTTTGAATAGCAGTATCTAATGTTAGATCATCCATGTCTTCAATTTGAATAGATGCATTAATATTTGAATTAATATCTGAATCATCTCGATCCCCTGACTCAATATCAAACTGAAAAGAATTTTTTGAAGAGATAAATTTAGTAGAGTCAACAGTTTCCTTATTAAAAGTAGATTCTATTAATTCTACTCCTCCTCTATCATTACTTCTTCTTATTTTTAATGTAGCTTCTAAATTATCCTTTGTCAAATTAATTATTTCTTTTTCCTCTAATCTCTCGTTAATCATATACAAAACATGCTGCACGTCCTGCTTAAATCTATCTTCGTTTAATCTATTTAGGTCTGAGATCCAGTTAAATTGAACAAATAGAATTGATACTAGTGAGGTCACTAATAATATAATAATTAGAGTAAAGTTCTTTTTGTTCATGAAACAAATTTACTTAAACTAATCTATTGAGTGATTTTAGTAAGCTTTTTTAATTATTTTTAACATATGGGTGATTAGCTCAGTTGGTTCAGAGCACTGCC
>CEQL01060164.1_pt1 | contig 12612 bp, 12 predicted proteins | sample 356281 | NCBI WGS metagenome assembly CEQL01 (sample SAMEA2621203, study PRJEB7988) | marine metagenome | biome: marine biome (ENVO:00000447); feature: surface water layer (ENVO:00002042); material: "saline water (ENVO:00002010), including plankton (ENVO:xxxxxxxx)" | depth 5 m
TTAAACCAAGAAAGGTGTTTATTATGTAAATTGAATACAACTTTTTCTCCAATCTTATTAGCCTGTTCACCTTTGGTCGCATTTGAATTGCAATACAAATTAGCATAGTTACGATAATCTTGTTCTACAAGATCTATGTAAAAATCACAGTCTGCAGCTGAGATTAAATTTGGTATCACGGCATAACCATCATTATTAATTTGATCAATAAATTTTGAGTTATCCATAATCTATCTCCTTAGATTATTAAATATTGGAAGAAAGAGCATAAACTGCAATTTGTCTTCCTAAATTTATTTTAGCCAAAGCCTGATAAAACTCATGCAGTTTATCCACTTGACCGTGTTTTCTTAAATTCGTTTCGAAATTCACCCTTTTTTTATGTATTTCTTTTCCCAATTTCCCATTTCCAACATAGCAATCATTAAACAACAAAAACATCTCTAAAGGAAATGATGCTTCTGAAAGACTAACTTCATAACCCGCACCATTTACTAATTTAACTAATGTGTCATTAGAAAAATAATTTAAGTGCCCAGGAGGCGCTACCCACCAATCATTTAAACCATGTACATCACGGCCTGTGGTTTGAAAAACATTAAATTCGTTGGGCACATCTAATATTAATAATCCCCCTTTTTTTAAAACTTTTTCACGAATTTCTTTTAACACTTCATAGGGATTTGGCATGTGCTCCAATACATTTTTTAACATAACAACATCGAATTTAATACTGCCAAAAACATCCATTCGATCAATGCCCGCATGCTTAACATTTAGGCCTTTTGTTTGGCCATATTCAATTGCTTCAGGAGCAGGATCAAAACCGTAGCAATCCATTCCTTTTCCCTTAAAATAAAGTAATGCTTGCGCCCATCCGCACCCAACATCAAGAATTCGCAAGCCATCTACAGGTTTTTCAAGAACTTTAGCAATGTTATATAAAATATCTTCACACTGACCATCAAAAAAATCTTTATCTGCAATTTGTACCTCGAGAGAGGAATTATTAAAGTTTTTATAATCGCCTGAGTAAAACTCATTTGCATAAAATTGAGTGATTTCTTCATCTGAAGGCGTGGGAGAAACTTGTAAGAAACCATATTGAGGATGAGGTACTAATTCATAATCCAATTTTTTATTCATATCGAAATCTTATTCTAAGTTATATAATTTTTTGTTTTTTTCCATCCAATGTTTGCAACTACATCAACTATGGATAGGTGACTTTCGAATTTATCTTGTAGATGTTGATTATAAAGCTTAGGCTCGAATGATTGGAAAGTCAATTTTGTGCTACTTTTACTGTAAAAATCATCTAATTCTAGATATTCCGCTGACCCTATAGGTGAAAGGTAAATATCGGCATTTAGCTTTTCCAAAATTTTGATAATTCTTTCAGTTCTTTTTCCCGAAACGTCTAATTCGCTAGATAAAAAACAATCAGTTTTTATATCTAATTTCATCATCACCAATTTAATTAAGCGAATATTCAAGTCAGCTAAGTTCTTAGAATCACAATTCTCAATAAATTCAAATAGTGGCAATACATCTTCAAAAAAAGGATGTTTAGAGTATGTTTGCCTCAATAATTTTACATGCTTTTGTTGCCAGTTTTGCTTATTATCGAACGATGAATTATTGATTGTCTGTGATAAAGATTCACGTTTTATAGGAACAGTGATCCAGTGAGGAAGATGATTTACTAATATTCGATTTCGATTGTGCCACGAATTTTTTTGAAATTGAGCATCATCAAGAAAAACAAATGCATCCACTTGGGCAATTAAGTTAAAGTAGCCAGCCCAAGGTAAATAACTTGGCTGCATTATTGCACAATTAATCATTCTATAACTTCAAAAACGTCTTCAGAATAATTTAATATTTGATATCCATCAAAGTGTCTATCAAGTACTTTAATTTGGTTATTCATTTAAATTAAAAACTTTTTCATCTTATAAAAAATATTCTGAAAGAAGTTCGCCTTTTAAGATACAAATATTGTCTAATTTCACAGGAAAATTTCCATAATATTGTTATCTACATAATTATCTTTATCTTTAATATGATTAGATAAAGTTCCTACCGTTTTATAACCTAACTTAGTATATAAACTGATTGCAAAATAATTATCGTTTCTAACATTTAGGACAAGCTTTCTAATAGATAATTTTTCTTTACAGAAATTATGAACTTGAGTTACTGCAATTTTGCCTAAACCTCTTCCTTGAAAAGATCTTAGTATGTTTATTCCAAGAATCGCATGACCATTTACTAGATCAATTGAAGTAATGACTATATATCCAACAAACTCTTCTCCTTTCAATATAGAAAAAATAACCGTTTGATGATCAGCTCTTTTGTCTTGCAGCCAATCTCCAACTTCTTGAAGGCTCTTTGATTTCATAGAGCCTGCTACTAATTTTTGATTTTCTTTATCATTTAATATTTTAAAAAGCCCAGATATATCTTCATCTAGGGTCTCTCTAATAATTATCTCTTTATCGTTCATAAATATTCCTTAAGATTGTCTGTTTTGATGATTTAGAAACTACTTGCTTCTGCTTTTTAGAGAAGTTTAAAAGCTCTTGAGAATTTCCTAATAGAGAATTAATTGATGAATATATTGTTGAATTATAATTATTTTTCATATCATGTAATTCAATAGCTCCAGTCATTTTGAGAAAGTCTGCAGTTTTTTTCTGATTTTCAGCTAAAACAATTCCTAAAGATGGAACACCAAGAGCGCATGCCTCTAAAATCAAAGTGCCGCAAGAAAGCACACATAAATCTGATTGAAGCATAAATTTTGATATTCTTTTTGGAGATTTGCATATTTTAACTTTTAGATTGCTTTCATTTATAAAATGGTTTTCGTCTAAGTTTTTGTTGTAGCTGTTTCCAGCAATAACAATGATTTCACTTAACTTTTCATTATCTAAAGAATTTTTATGAGAATTAATAATTGATTTCAAAATTAATTCAGTATGATTAAATGGATCTATTCCGCCCATACATAAAAAGACCTTTTTAGAACCAGGGCCTTGCCAATCGTTTGCCTCAATGAATTCTTCACGTAAGATCAGATTATTTCCACCAACAAAACTAAAATTACCATCTATCAGATCCTCATAATCTGACTTAGTGTTTTTTAAGCTTTGATCAATTAATAAATTACATTTATGAGAACGGTTGGCTAAGTCATCAATTACTGTAATTGAATCGCACTTTATATTACTTTCCCATGAATAATCTAAACTGTAATGATCGACAATTACATGTGCTTTTGGATATTTTGATATTATTTCAGAGCTCTCATGTGCATCTTGTAATTGACTGTATCCCAACCAATCGTCGGGATTTTTACTAATAATTTTTTTTTCTTTTCCATGCAATAAATGAAGATTAAAATTTTGTTCTTCAATCATTCCGTGACAACTTCCTTGGTGATCTCTACATATAAAAACTACTTCTGAATTGCATTCGAGTAAATAACCTGCCAAGGCTAAACATCTAATTAAGTGTCCTGTTCCAATTTCTAAAGAGGAATCAACTCTAAAAATAAAAGTGGTTTTATTCATAAAAAGCTTTATGAATTAGCTCAGCTCTATGCCAGTCTTCGGCGGTATCAATGTCTTGAACCCTAAATCTAGGCAAATTATATGGTAGTGTTATATTTTGAAATGGATCATTTGTTAAAATCCAAGCTTCAGCCTTACCCCAACAAAATTGACCAGCGTCATGGTATGACTTATCAAGATCTTGAGATCTGCTAGAAAATTTTCCTGGCTCTCTCATTATTAAGAATTCATTAAATTTATCAATTGCTAAAGCACGTTGAATAGGAAAAGGATAACTTGTGACAGCTAAAACAAAATCGCAAATAGATGAATTTAAAATTAATAAGCTTTCTCGGATATCGTCTGGAGTAATAAATGGGGCTGTTGCATAAAGGCAACAAACGTTTACTTGAGAAATATCAGGAAACTGAAAAAATTCAATAGCATGTTTTACTACATCTGCAGTTGGTGTAAAGTCCTCAGATAAATCGGCAGGTCTGCAAAAAGGCACCTCTGCTCCGATTGACTCAGAAATACTTGCTATTTCTTCATCATCAGTTGAAACAAGAATACGATCAAAACATTTTGATTCTAATGCGGCAGATATAGACCATTCGATTATAGGTTTTCCTGCAAATTTTTTAATATTTTTACGCGGTATTCTCTTGCTACCTCCTCTCGCTGGAATAACACATATATTCATTTTAGTATTGTTTTTAATAGTTCAATTACACTATCTTGTTCCTTTTTTTTCAGTGAATAGAATAATGGGATACTGATAGCTTTGCTGTAATAAGCTTCAGCAATTGGAAAATCACCTTCATTAAAACCTAAATTCTGATAATAAGGTTGAGTGTGTATAGGAATATAATGAACATTTACTCCGATTCCATTTTTTTTAAGTTGTTCAAAAACATATCTTCTGCTTTTTTTATCAGTATCTATTTGAATTGGATATAAATGAAAAGCCGAATAACAGCTTTTATCTTCATAAGGTCTAATTATTGGAAGATCTCTTAAATGAAAATTATATCTATCTTTCAATTCATGTCTTCTTGCGATAAATTTATCAATTTTTTTAAGTTGACTTATTCCCAAAGCCGCTTGAATTTCAGTCATTCGATAATTAAAACCTAGATTAATTTGCTCATAATACCAAGGTCCTTCTTCTTTTTTGTTCATTTGATCTGCTTCTTTTGTAACCCCGTGAGCTCTGAAAATTTCCATGCATTTTGCAAGTTCTTCAGAATTAGTCATTGCCATTCCGCCTTCTGCAGTTGTAATTATTTTAACTGGATGAAAACTAAACACAGTTATATCTGAAAATTTACAACTACCTATTTGTTGATCTAAATATTTTCCACCTATTGAGTGAGAGGCGTCTTCAATGACCGAAAAATTATATCTGAGACTCAACTTATAAATTTTTTCCATCTCACAAGGTTGTCCAGCAAAATGGACAGCGATAACAATTTTTGGGAGCTTATTCTCCATTTCTGCTGAAATTAATTTTTTTTCTAATTGCGAGACACAAAGATTGTAAGTGTTAGGATCAATATCAACAAAATCAACTTTAGCTCCACAATAAAGTCCGCAATTTGCTGACGCTACATAAGAATTTGGACTTGTCCATAGATAATCGCCCTCACCAAGTCCTAATGCATAGCAAGCTGCATGCAACGCCGATGTAGCGCTATTAACCGCTACACCAAATTTTGCGCCACAATAATCAGCAACCTTTTTTTCAAATAATGGAACTTTAGGACCTTGAGTTAAAAAATCAGAATTAAGAACCTCTGTAACCTCTTTTATATCCTCTCTAGAGATATCTTGTCGTCCATATGGAATAATAATTTTAGGATTAGTCATCAATCTAAACTCTATAGTTTTTCAAATTATTTTTTAAAAGGTTTTGCATGAACTGATGTATAAATTATCAAGATCTATATTTAAGATATAGAAATTCAGCAAATTCAAAGTCAATCGGATTATCAACATCAACTGCCTCAAAATCGTCTAATTCATAAAAAGATGGATTTGAACCTACTACATTTCTATGTTTAATCATATTTTCTCTAGAAATTATAGACAAACCATAATTCAATCCAATAATATTAGGAAGATCTTGCGTATTTGGTGAATTTAGTGGGTCATAGTTTATAGGTTTGCCGTCGAGCCAAAGATGGCTTTTCACGGGGCTAACAGTTGTTAAACTATCTGATCTATCTATTCCATTTCTGAATCTGTTTATAAAGTCATAATAGGTTTCTTCTAAAATTAAGGGAGCGGTGCAAGGGCTATACAGAATAAAATCTGAATCAGTATTTTCAGCCAGATTTTGGAAAAATTCACTATTATTACATTGAGAACTTGCAAAATAACCCTCTCTACGGAACTTTTCAACTTCAAATTCTGAGGCTATTGACAGAGCTTCATCCGAATCAGAATTTACGACAATACTATCAATGACATCAATTTTTTTTAAAACTTCTAATTTTATTTTTAGTAAATTCTTTCCGGCAAAATTTTTAAAATTTTTATTTTTAATTCTTTGAGAGCCTTTTCTTACAGGGACGATAGCTGTTAATTTTTGCCTGCTCATATCTATGATGTATTTAAAATTTTTTTTAAAAAAATTAAAGTATTTTTTTTAGAATCCTCGTCACCAAATTGTAGTGCTTTATCATCAATGTAAAAATCAGCCATAATCTTAGGGCTAAATCCGGAAATTTTTTTTTGATTAGGTAAATTTTCGTTTATTGCATCAAATTCCAAACCTTTAGAACGGCACCAATCTACAGCTTCAGTTAAAACTTTATATTTATCGTTGTCTCCTCGATTAGTCCATAAAATTATTTTGTGACCTTCTTTTTTAAGATTTACAAGAATTTCTAATAATTCTTTCTGTTCGGGAGTTTGATTTCCTATTTTAGGAAAATTGTATTCACAAAGAGTCCCATCAAAATCTACAGCGATCTTTTTTGACATTTCTTAATTAATATTTGAATTGATTAAGTTCTCCGAAATACGACAAGCTTCTTTTATATTTTCTTTGTCTTTCCAGAATTCTGAATCATCGTAACTATATATTCCTTTTATATTTTTATAAACAATGTTTCTTGCAAAGGTTCCAATACAGACTCCTTGAATATTTACCCCAGACTGATTTGCTAAATCCAAAGTTAGAGAGTTTGTTCCTCCAGATGTTGTGATCGTAACTTCTCTTCTTTTTTTATACAAAATTTTCTTTTTTCTTTTGTTTAGTTCCATATTAAAAGCTTTATTTATTACGTCGGCTGTTGCAACAGCTTGCAAAGTAGTATTGTAATCATCTTCTCCACCGCTCATGGGATAACCATCAGCTTGTATTATCAATTTTTCACCACTAAATTTTTTAGCCTGTTTGATTCTATTTTCAAGTCCAAAATTTCCTAAATGTAATCTGTCTAAACACATTGAATTATAATTTGAAGGATTAGCTTTATTTACAATTTCCCATTCTTTCATAATGACTTCATCTTCAGCGACGGCAGCATGAAGTTCTATATTTTCCGCCCCTAGTTCTATGCATTCAGGAAGAACTTCTTCGAGTCCTTTTTCATTATGCATGTAAGAAATAATGTCGGATCTTGGGCATATAGCGCTGCAATCTCCACATCCAATACATTTGGATTGATTTACAACTGCAATCGTTTTAGGACCTCCCCATTCTATAGCATCAGTAGGACAAACTGGAGCTACGCATAGGCCACACTTTATGCACAAATCAGGATCTATATATGATTTCCTAACATGATGATCCCCAGGCATTCCAACGCTCACCATAATAAAAGGCCTAATTTTAATTTCTTTTTCTAGCTCAAAAGATATGTCATAAGCCCTATCAATTCCCTCCATACATGCCTTAACTACAGATGGTGTTGCAGAGATATCTAATCCTGTCGCTCCAGCTAAGGTATAAACCATAGAAAGCCTTCTTACTTCTTCAAGATCTTCGTTGCCGGCTCCACATATAAGTTTGAAATACTTTTGAGTATCAAATAGTTCTTTTTGCGTCAGAAATCTTGAGGATAAAGTTTTTTCTACCATATCAAAAATTAAGTGATCCTATCTAAAATAACCTTTGAACGCGCAATATAAGATTCACCTATCTTATTATAAAACTTTGCTTTGTATTGCATCCACTGAGATTCAAATAATAAGGCATTTTTTATTAAATCATCCAAATCTTTAGTGCCCGATTTTTTTAGGTCTACTATCACATTTCTAGTTTCTATTTTATCTAACAAATTACTTTTGAATAAATCTTCAATAAACTTTATGCTTCTATGGCCAATATTGCCTCCCAGAATGGTCTTAAAATTATAAGATTTTGCTTCTAAAAAAATTTTTTCTACAGTTTTGCAAATTTCTTCACTCTCAAAATCTTGTTTGCCAAAGCCTAAAGATTTAGTTAAGTCTGATCTTCCTACCACTATTCCGGTGAGTAACTTTGATGATGGAGAACTTAATATTTCTTTTAAATTTGATACGGCTGTCTTGCTTTCTATATTTATAAAAAAATCAGTTTTAGATCTGATTTCGTCGTTGGTATTAGAAATTATAGACTCGATAAATTTTTCTAAGGCGAATTCAGACTCTATCATAGGGGCTACTATTCCTGATACGTCTAATGATAGGCAATTATTAATATCCGATATTGCTTCACAACCACCAACTTTCACGTTGAGCTCGAGTTTTAAACTGTCACAAAGCCTCTTAATTTTCAAAACATCATCAATGATGACTCCTTCATCTTCGAAAGACTGTTTTATCCCAACAACTCCCCTATCAATCAGTGAGGTCAATTGTTTCTCTATTTCTGTTATAGAAGTCATAGTTGAAGAATTAGTATAATGATTTTTTTCTAAAGCAGAACTCAAATCTAAAAAATTTTTTTATTAAAAATCCAAGGAGAATTTAGTTTATTTCAATTAAGTTCTCTTCAATAGTTTTCAAAGGGTAGTAATTTATATTTTAGAATTGAAAATAAATTTAAAAATAGTTTAGTGAGTGTCCCCTTTCTTTTTACACCGCACGCAAGAATAATTCTTGGTTTCTTAGAACCATGAAAACCTTTCCTATGATAACCCGCAGTATTTGCAAGAACAAATAGTCCCTTTGGCCCTATAAATGATTTCAGCTCAAACTTATTAATCGCTTTCTCAAGAATATTTCCTCTCAATCTTGTTGAACCAGAACTATGAAAATCGCCGTCTAAAACTGCTTTATTTGTCTGCTTTGATCTGAACTCTGCATCCATGTAGGACCCTTTTAAATACTCAAATGGGGAATTATCTTCCCCAATATCTTGAAGATAAACAAAACCCTTTGCAACACTTGCAAAAGTATCTTGGTGCATCTCAGAATTAGAATTCTCACCATACACTATGCTTAACGAGTAAAACATATCTTCTAACTTGCATCGATACCCAGCCAAAGCAGATAAATGATAATTTAAATCTCTACTAGAAGTCTTTCTAAAAATTTTATTTATCCTTTGGTTATCTTTTTTTGAAAAAGTATAATAAGCAGAAAAGGACTCTTCGATCTTAACATTCTTTCCGTCTTTGAAATACGGCCTTGCGCCAGCATGACTTGGTTTTGAATAGTGAATTACACTTTCAATTAATTCATCAATTTCAAATAAATTAGCTAAAGAAATGCTATAAAAACCAGAAATAAAAGTATCATTAACCTTATTTTGAACTTCTTTTGGGAGGCTTTTCAGAGTAAGAGATGAAACCTTGATGTCAAATAAAGTTCTTATTTGGTCATATTTTGTTTTAGAGAAAAATCTTGATGAGGGTGATTTATGAATAATAGATAATCCAAAAAGCAGGTCTTTTATAATGCTAGGCATCAACTTATAAGTTCTCTTAAAAATCAAAGAAGGTATCAGGTAAATATGTTTTGTTTTTATTCGGCTTAAAAAGCTTTTTCTTCGAAAATTTTTTTTGTTGTAAAAAAAATTAACATCTTCATTAAATAATAATTCTAACCTTTCAACCCCAAGAGAATCTTTGTATTGATTTTCAGACATGTTAGATATAAAAAACTATTTTTTAATTATATTATGCGACAAAAAAATTTTCTCAAATGTTTTATCCCATTTATTAGACCTATCAATTAAGTCATTAAAAAATGGATGATGTTTGAGAGAAGTTAATTTGAAATTGTTAGATACAAGATCAGATATTCTAGTTTTTAATTCTTTTTGAGAATTAGCCGCTAAAACTATGCCAAGTTTTCTATAAATAGTGTTATAAGAATCTTTCTCAAAAACCTGACCCTTAGAATACTTATTTGGATCCCAATACTCAATTACTGGAGCTCCCAAAGAAAAACAATCCATTGCACCTGAACCCCAAAACGATATAACAAAATCAGCATTTGTTGCTAGATCTAAAATATGATCGTTCACTATTTGAATTGAAGGGTAGTCTTTTAAAATATAATCCCAATGTGAAGATATTTCTCTGGGATGTTTTTTAACGAATAAATTATAGTTTGGTATTGATTCATGAATTGTTTTAATTGTTGTTTCAACTAAATTGTTGTGTGAAATTTCATCTAAATAACTTCCGTATCCCCTACTGATTACTAAAATATTGATTTTCTTTCTGATTGGCAAGGAAGAGCGAAATTTTTTTGCTTTATTTTGAAGAATACTAAGCCATTTATTTGAATATTTTGGGTGACCAATAAATACTTTTTCTAAATTTTGACTTGCCAACTCTTTTTCATCATTGAGAATAAAAAAATCTCCTGGATGCCCCATTAATAAAAAATTTTTTTTTCTAAAATCTATTGAATCTGATTCTAAATATTTCTTATCTAAATCTTCTGCATATATATGAGGTGAATGAGGGCAATAAAAAAATAAGGATTTTTTAAATGTTTCTTTTATCCATAAATCCCTTGGTCTCCTAAGACTCGGAAACTCTGAAAAAAATAAATACTTTTCGTTTTTAAAATTTAATAAATCTTTTGGGATTTTTTTCATAAATAGGTATTTAAGAAGTTGATCATATATAAAATAAAGACTTCTAATTAAAAGAAAATTATTAAGCTTTAATTTTAAAAATAATCTAAATGAAAGATAAGAGATTCTTTCTATTTTTTCAAAAATGAGTCCGCCGCAAAAAACTACTTCGAGGGAAGAGTTTTTTTGACTAATAAAATCATTACACATCTTATTCTGCTCAACACTCTTTAAACTATGCCTAGTTAAAAATATGATTTTTATATTAAATTGTTTATTTTGAAGAAAATCTAGAATAGGCATCATCCAGTCTAATTCGCCCGCAGATCCAGATATAAAGGCTACTGCAACTTTTTCTTTTTTATTTATACTTAATTTTTCTGTCATAGTATTTTGTGAAATTAACTAAGTCTTCTAAATTGTTTTATTAAGTTCTTAAAGATGCGCTGATTTAGGTGGAAAAAATCATCTACACATTTCTTCATATGAGCCTTGAGAATGTATTTGGCCATTTTTTAATTTATATACAATATCAGCTTTTGCGAGAGTACTTAATCTGTGCGCAACTATAATTATCGTAAGCTTTCTTCCAAGATTATTTACAGCGTCCATAACTGCCTCTTCTGTTTCTCCATCAAGAGAACTTGTTGCTTCATCTAGAACTAAAACATCTGGATTATTATATAAAGCTCTAGCTATTCCTAACCTTTGTCTCTGTCCTCCAGATAAACGGATACCTTTCTCACCTATTTTTGTTTTATAACCATTTTCTAATTCTGAATTTATAAACTCATGAATGTTTGCCACCTTGGCTGCAGAGATTACTGAATCCATATTTAAATCTTCGGGACCTTCCCCTAAAGCTATATTCGCCGAGATAGATTCATCAATTAATGATATATGTTGAGGAACATAGCCGATACAGCTTTGCCACTCTCTAACGTTAGCCTGACAAATCTTAGTTTCATCAACTAACAAATCACCTGCGCTAGGCTCAAAAAGACCTAATAAAACATTCAAGACAGTGGTCTTGCCGCTACCTGTTGCTCCAATAATTCCTACAATATTATTTGCTGGTATCTTTAAATTAATCTTAGAAAGAGCCTCTTTTTTAGTTTTAGGATAATGAAAACTCATATTGTCAAAATTAATTTCCTTTTGGAATTCTAGGCGGCTTGAAATATCTTTGAAATCAGTAAAGATATCTAATTGTTCATACTTCTCACTGACAAAATCAAGAACAGAAGCTGAAGACTTGAAAAGTGAGATATTAGAAAATATTACTTGCAGTGCAGGTATTAAACGGTAAACGGCAAAAGCATACAAAGCTACAATAGGAATGATTTTGCTTAACACTAAATCATCTGCAAGATTAATTAAAATGATTGAAATCATTGCTGCAAATACAACCATTTCTATAAAATATTTTGGAAGAGAACTGATTGATTGCATCAAAATTTCTTTTTCTACGAATTTCTTTGCTGATTTATCAAATATTGATAAATAGAAATTCTCTTTTCCAAGAACTTTGATTTCTTTAATCAATGAAAAAGTTTCATTAGAAACTTTAAACCTTTCCGTATTTGCTGCTAAACGATCTATACCTATATTATCCAAGATATTTTTAACTGAAAAAAATAAAATTAAATAAATAAATCCAAATAATAAAAAAGCAGAAATTGCAGTTAAAGGATCTACAATAATGAGTAGACTAATTATTAGTATTGCCAAAAATATATTTGATATAACTAAAATTGAAGTAAGTATAGATCTTGCTATGACTTCACGAACGTCCGCTAAAACAGATTTAGATAATTCTGCACTGTGTTGGTTCAAAAACCAGTCATAGGGTTGGTTCAAGTACCCTTTCAATAAACGCAAACTGATACTGTATTCGCGTTTAAAAGTAAAATTATACATAGCATAAATTGTCATTAATTTAATCAAGGACGAAATCACAATTAGTGCTATTACAGAAAGCCCTGAAAAGAAAATAAACCTTTTTTTATTTTTAAACTCAAAAAAATT
>CEQL01148948.1_pt1 | contig 12574 bp, 12 predicted proteins | sample 356281 | NCBI WGS metagenome assembly CEQL01 (sample SAMEA2621203, study PRJEB7988) | marine metagenome | biome: marine biome (ENVO:00000447); feature: surface water layer (ENVO:00002042); material: "saline water (ENVO:00002010), including plankton (ENVO:xxxxxxxx)" | depth 5 m
TTTATATCAAATGTTTTATTGTGAGTCCAACTTGATCTTTGTTCTAAGTCTTCCACTCGAGAATTATTTACTGTTGCTAATGTCCTTGTAAAGTTTTCTTGGTTTATAACTGCGTCAGTGAACATGTTTTCAACCCAAAAATACATTGTTTGTGATTTGTTTTGATACTCAAAAGTAATATCATCTGGATTTAGTTTGATCAACTCAAACATTTTTTATATTTTGAAATTTATTATTCGTTTAGGTTATTTAATTTATATATTTAATAATGTCATTTTTACGAATAACACTTTTTACAGGGACACTACATGTAAATCCTTCTTGTCTATCCAATACAACAACTACTCCTAAGATGTCAACTTTATCTTTTAAAAATTCAACTATTTTGTTTACTGAACCTCCAGTGGTGATAACATCTTCAATGATGATACATTTATTCTTTTTATGATATTTACCTTCAATTTGCTTATTTGTTCCGTAATCTTTTACCGAATCTCTAACCATAATCATAGGTATTTTTTTAGATACAGAAATATAGCTACATAAAGGTAAACCACCCATGGGAACTCCACAAAGTAAATCACATGGATAATTTTCAATAAAATCATTATAAATTTTATCCCCTATTGAAGCCATTATGTCAGGATAAGATATAAGTCCTTTCATATCAAAGTAATATTTTGATATTTCACCACTTTTTAGTTTGAATTCACCAAACTTTACACAATCAGTATTTATTATTTTGTCTACAATTGACATTTTAATTTTTATGTAATTAGATATAAATAAATTTTTTTTAAAACACAATTTATTTATATTAAATGACCTCGGAAGAGATTTACTTAGGTTTAACTATTTTAGCGGCTTTAATGGGAACCATTATTGTATGGAATGATATTTCGTCACCAAATAGTCATTATCACTACGTGGATGACGAAGATGAAATGAGTGAAGATGTAAGACAAGAAATATCAGACGATGAAGCTGTTATTTATGTGAAAGAAGATTAAAAAATTAAAAATATTTTAATGGGATTCAGCTATTTTTTTCTTTATTCCTGCTATTGCCTTTCCCGGATTAAGACCCTTGGGACAAGTGTTACTACAATTCATAATAGTATGACATCTATATAATTTAAAAGAATCGTCAAGTTCTTCAAGTCTTTCTTTGGTATAATGATCCCTACTATCTTCTATCCATCGAAAAGCCTGCATTAGAACAGCAGGACCAAGATACTTATCTGCATTCCACCAATAACTTGGGCAACTGGTTGAGCAACAAGCACACAATATACATTCATACATACCATCTAATTTTTTTCTATCTTCTTGGTATTGTAATATTTCCATTTCCATAGTGCCGTGAAATATACTGCGTCTATCTCTTCGCAACCAAGGTTTAATTGATTTGTATTGATCATAAAAGTTTGATAAATCAGTTACCAAATCTTTAACAACATACATATGAGGTAATGGGTTAATTTTCATAGGTTTATGGGAAGTTTTATCTATATAACATAAACAAGCCAACGTATTTTTTCCGTTAATGTTCATAGCACAGGAACCGCAAATGCCTTCACGACAAGACCGACGAAATGTCATACTGGGGTCTTGTTCGTTTTTGATTTTAATTAAAGCATCTAAAACCATAGGTCCACAATCATCAATATTTACAGGATATGTAGATACATATGGTTTTTGACGTTGTTCTGGGTCCCATCTATAAATTTTAAAATATTGTAAATTTTTTGGGTTTGCTTTTGAGTTAGTTAATGAACCTATTTTTTTGAAGACATTGATTAATTTCATAAAAATAATCAAACAAACTACTATGATAATACCAGATAAAAATCTTTAAGGCTTTTTATAATTTTGATATATTTACCAATAATTAAAGGTCATTGGTATTTTCATTTTTGTTTTCTGATGATGTTGGCAGTAGAAATGGCTCTACATCGGTCACAGCCTTCGCCGCCAAAGCGAGCTTCGAGATAAGCTCTGCTAGTAGAATACTATCACCAACATGCTCACATTTTTGTAGGGCATCTGCGCACCATACCATTTTCTTCTTTACAGCAGATAGGATACCATGAGTATCATCAACGCTTGCCCTATCTGAATTCACCTGTTCAGTTGGCAGTATTTCAAAACCATCGCTTGTGGTTAGGTCTTCCATAGAGTTCTCTTTGAGATATTCTTCAACGCGTAACCTAACATTCTTCATATGTCTTGGATATTTAGAGTGTAATTGATTATCTACTATTATTTCATTTAGTTGGACTATTTTATTTTTGAAAATATAATTACTTTTAAAAACTAAAAACATTTGTGAATACCACCAACTTTCTTTGTCAAGTTTTTCTTCCAAAGGAAACAGCTGATTTATACTGTCCTTATGAAAAGCGTTGAAACAACCATCAAACCAATCAACAGTCTGATATTTAAAAGATAAATTCTCAAGACCTTTTTTTTCAATTTTTCCAAGCCCCCACTTACTTGGTCCTCTATTACTACCGCCTATTCTTGGAAAAACAATAGGATATTTATATCCTAATTCTGTAATTTGATTTTCAAACTTATTAATCATATTTAAATCAATTGTCAAATCGAAATCCAAATAAACAAAATAATCAACATGACGGAAACGTATATGATGTGTTTGACAAAAGTTATATAATTTATTTCTACCTTGAGTCCAAGTGCTATCGGGATAAAATATATCAGTATCGTCTGTATTTTCTTTATAAGATAAAATTAATGTATTTTTATGCCTAAAAAAACTATAGCTTTCTGGTATATTTCCTTCTGTTTGAATTAAATACAAAAAGTTTACCATTACATTATTAAAATAAGAAAAAAATTGATCTTAAACCAAATCTTTACCATCATTGTCTTTCTTAGTAGCCTGTTCCTGTAATGCCCATATATGGGCAGGAACGAAATTCATATATGATAAGAAAACATTTCTGTTAAAACGTATTTTATCTTTAACTGGTTCTATATCATCATGATACATTGTGATATTTTTTTCGCGAGCTTCTCTCTCACCACGCCGAGTATCAGCCCATGATAATAATTCCATCCTGTCTGTTTCATTCTTAAAAAGTTGAATGGATTTTTCTACTATTTGTAATTTAGGTACGAATTGTGGAAGTGGTCTATCAAAATGCCCTCTATGTCCCGGATTAGCAGTAAAAATATCTCTATAGCATAAGCATTTTCGTGGATGGGTTTTAAACCCAATATATTGAGCATACCACATTGAAGCTTCAGAACCTGGAAACCAATTAGGAAACATGAGTTCAGCAAAATCTTCCTGAAAATAATGTGTCATTAAATCATGTTTTATAATTCTAAATACTTCCTTTGAGCCTGAAGGAATTAATTCACTTATACCTAAAAACGCATAATTTTCACCATAAAAAGTGCCTGTTATTGGATTATATTCTTCGAAAAAATATTTTATATGTTCCGCAACAGTTTTATTTTTCTTTGGTGTAGAAAACTCCACATCATCATCAATAAAAATATAATATTCATATTTTCCTCTTACTTGTTCATATAGATAGCTTCTACCTTCTGACCAAGTAATTTTATCTTTATAAAAATGTGCTTCTTTATCATTTCTGTCTGCCATCCAATTAAGACGAAACCAGTCAGAAAATTCAGTTGAAAATTGTTCTTTATGTATTTTTGAAGTATTAGTATTACATTCACTTCCTTGTTCTAATACAACGAACAATTTTTTATCGTTCATTGTTATATAATAGTGGATAGGATTATATTTATTTATTTTAGTAATTCTAATAACAAATATACTTTTAAAATTACTAAAATACAAATAATTCTTCTTAACTGGGTATATATGGAATCTAAATCTACAGAAACCATACAAACAAAGTCCAAACAATTTGTGATTATTACCACTATAAATGATTATACTAAGACTTCTATTCCAGATTATTTAAAGTTCGATTCAGATATTGTTGTTGTTGGTGACAAAAAAACGCCTCATGAAACTTATGATAAATCTAAAATTAAAAATGATAAAGTTCAATATTTACATCCTGAATCCGAAATATTTAGTAAGTTTTCTGAATTATTGCCTTACAATCATTATTGTAGAAAAAATATAGGATATCTCTGGGCGATTCATGAGAAGGCTGATTCAATTTTTGATACAGACGACGATAATTATCCATTAGGTAATTTTGATTCATGGAGAACTGTTATCGAAAATAGTAAAACTATAACAAGTCCTAAAATGCCAAACATTATGTCTCTATTTACAGATTTAGACATATGGGCCAGAGGATTTCCCCTTGAATTAATTCAAAAGAGAGAAAGCGTTGAGTTAGATGAATCAACAACACTTGAAAGAGAAAAAATAGGAGTAATTCAAAGCTTAGCAACAGGAGACCCGGACGTTGATGCCATTTATAGATTAACAAACAAAAACTATAGTAGTGATATTGTTTTTGATGAAAATAAATCATTTATTTGTAAGAAAAACATATTTACTCAAGGCAACACGCAAGCAACAATATGGACGGACAAAAAATTGTTTCATCTACTTTATATACCCTGCACTGTATCCTTTAGATTTTGCGATATATTAAAGATGTATGTGGCACAAAAATGTATGTGGGAATACAATAAATTATTTTGCTATATTTCTCCTATTGTAAATCAAGACAGAAATGACCATGAATTTATTAAAGATTTTGCTTCGGAATATTCTATGTATATATCTGTCTTTAACATAATAAATAAGATTTTTGATGAACTTAAATTGAGCGGTGAACCCAGCGATTTGTTGCTTGTATATACCAAATTATTTGAAAATGACATAGTGGAATTATTAGAATTAGAGTTAGTAAAACAATGGTTAAAACATTGTTAAATTACATTTAATTTAAAAAAAATATCTACGTAATAAATATATGGATAATTTTAAAAATGATGAAGATAGATTTAGGTTATGGAAAAATATTATAAATGAGTATTCTCTAGTGAATAATATTAAAATTAATATCATAGAAATAGGGGTATGGAAAGGTGATTTTACAAAATATATATTAGATAATTGTGAAAATATTAATAAATATTATCTAATTGATCCATGGAGAAATTTAGATGATTGGAATAAACCATTTAATGTTGATAATCAGATGTTTGATAAAATTTATATTGATGTTTGTAATAAATTAAATGTTCATAAAAATAAAATACACATATTAAAAGGAACAACAAATGAAGTAATTAATGAAATAAGTGATAATACTATAGATATAATATACGTTGATGGAGATCACACAGCTAAAGGTATTACAATTGATTTAATAATGTCTTTTCCTAAAGTTAAAAGTGGGGGGATTTTAGGAGGTGACGATTATGATAAAAACATATATCATCATGGATCAAAATTTGATCCAACTATGGTTAAACCAGTAGTTGATGGTTTTATTATTGCTAATAGTAATAAAATTTCTAAATTTTTGACCAACGATAGCCGGAATCAGTTTTTAATTAAAAAAATATAAAGTTATTTATTACTCCAGACGAACATGTAGACAAAAAACTTCTAGTAAAATTTTCATTAGCATCTGTAAGTTTTAATTGTCATATATTCACGAAATATATGACAAATCAATAGAGCATCCATAAAATTAAAGGTCAGTATATATTTTCATAATGTCGAATTCCATGAGATAACCAAGGTCTCTTTCTTCTGTTATTCTTCTAACTATTGGATTTTGTCGTATTCTCCTTCTTAGTTGAAGATCGAGATCCCCTCCAATAATATCTTCCAAGGTTATGCGGTTAAGTCTATTACGCATATTAGTAGCCGCATCTGTTTCTCCAGATGTTCTGAGTAGGTCTATTCCAGCACTTATATCTGAAATAGCAGAACCAATATGCGCGAAAAAAGAATCAGAATATAAGGTGCCATCTATGTTATTTCTATAAACATCATTAAGCACTTCATATGTAAATATTTCATTCATAATTTCTTCAAAAGCGTCCATATCTAAGTCGTGCGCGCTTCGACGTAAATTTATAATCAAAGGATGATTAGAAGCAGTTTCAGCATGTGTTTCCATATTACGAACTGTATTTAAATTCATAGATAAATTAGGTGGATGTTGTCCACTACCTCTGCCTCCTCGGAGTTTAGAGTTTTTCCTTGTGTGTTTTTTTTTGGATTTTGATTTTAAAGATTTATCTTTTTTCTTTTTTATAGTTTTTTTAATTTTTGATTTTTTAGTTTTGGGATTACGATTTGATGATGATTTGCGTTTTTCACCTGGTTTATATGACAAAAAATGTTCCTCATAAATACGGGTTCCTTTATGACCTTTCAATTCTTCAAATACCTTTGCTTTTTCGGCACGCATTTCTTCTTTTGTTTCTTGATGACCATAACAAGCAATACTGAATCTTTTTAATAGTCCCTTTTGAGCCAATCTGTTTTTTTGCTGAACGTCAAATAAAAATTGTGACATACAAAGAACCCTGTCAGCATATTCTTCTCCAAACTCGTCATAACCATATAAAAATGCTAAGTAAAAACTCAACATAGTATCTATTGTAGCGATTTTAATTTCTCTCGCTCCTAATTGGATCAGATTGTAACTATGGCATCCGACTGGTTCATAAACATAACATATTGTATCTTTCCCTACCTTTACTTCAAAATTTTGAGGGATTATTTCTCCTAATCCTTTGTGATGAACAACAGTTACATTTGAAATACCTGATTCTTTGAGTCTTTCACGAAGAATATCTGCAGTGCGTCTTGGTTCATTAGATAGGACATCGAAATCAGGAACAGGTTTTATCTTTTTCTGAAGCTTTTTTGGCATATACTGAGAATATTGAGAGATAGCATAACCACCAAAAAACACAACCCCCTGATTGATTAATGTAGCGCGAGTTACATCAAAAATATTAGCCGCTTCTTCTTGCGAAAACTCCATTGGGCGCTGAAAAGGGGATTTATCACATTTTGTGCTTTTAAGAGGGTAGTGTTTATTCAATAACCTCATACGTTTGTAAACTTTTTCCCACCTACTTGTATCTCCAGCCGGACGACTTAATTCTAAAAACATAGACATTCGTAAATAATTAGGGGGAGTATAAGGAATTCCATCCACGGTAATAGCATGTTCTTTCAAAGTTTTAAATAAAGGTTTGGGAATCAAGGTTATGTCAGCCACAGGAATAAATTGAACGAAGACTTTATATGTCCCAAAATGTTGTCCAGCTTTAGCTTCAACATTGTCATAGCCTTTGGCTTGATATATATCTGCTAATTCTTTCGCATCATCCATAGCATTTGGAGAAAAGAAATCATAATCAGGAATATCAGTTTCTTCGTCATAAAATTGATCGTCTTTGGGTAATATGTTATTAATAGCAATTCCACCGTAAGGAATTAATCCCTTTTTTTTAATAAATTGTTCAACAATTTCTGTCATGTCCTTAATTGCCGGTGAAGATACAACTCGCTTTGCTATTTTTTCTTGGGCTGTGTCAACTGCCGTTCGTAGAATAGCTAATTCACATTCTTCGAACGGCATGTTTTTTGTACATATTTTCTTAGATGGCATAAGACTATATATACTACAAAGAAAATCTAACAAAATAGAACATTTTGTATTTAAACTTCAAAATCGTAAAGTCCTTGTTTACTCTTTAAGTCACGAGGCTTATATGATAATTTCTCATTAGGAGGAGGAGGAATCTTCTTATAAACAGGAATATATCTTAGTTCTTTAGGTTTTAAAACAAAAGCATGAGCATTGTTACTGAAGAAATCATTATCTTCTTTTAGAGGTGGATCAGGGGTTTGGTATCTCATGGCAACCATTTGACAACCTAACGAACGAGAAAAAACAGAACCTGGATTATCAGGATTGTTTTTATCATCAGGTAATACTATAGTTAAGTTGTGTTTGTTGTAGGTTTTTAATTCTTCCATGTCAGGTGTTTCCTTAACATCTTTTGTGTAACGCAAGCATCTTGCAAATACTGAGTTTGTCACTATATTAACACATTCTCTGAGCTCTTGGTTTTCAAGCCATGATGGATTTGTTTTGTCTATCATTACAATAATCATTTTTCGGTTACTTGTAGTTGTTGGTTGAAGAAGCCAAAGAACAGGAATTTTGGCAAAATTTTCTTGTAATTTGGCAATTGAAAAGTCAACTGGTAGGATTATTTGTTCTTTTTGAAGTCTCTTCAATAATCTTGCCAAGGAACCAAACATTTTAGGATTTTCGCTATTAATACGAAGATGAATAATAATTGGGTCCTTAGGATTAGGTGCGCTCTCAGCAGCAAATCCAAAATCTGTTATTACACTTAAAGCTTCCCCAAAATCTACAGCGTTAAATGTTTCTTTTACATAAAAATTTTTATCCATTGACGTGGCAACAACTGGTTTATCGTTCATAGAATAAATTTCAAAATCAAGACATCTGGCACCCTGACTTAATACATCCTTCAAAGCACAGGTAGATACAGCACTATTTCTATAATTCCCAGGACTACATGCGTTGTATGCCGTTTTTATATAGTAGTCGTAAAGCGAATGTTCAAAATTATTTGGTGCGTCTTTTGGTGTATTGCTACTATAGCTCATACTTGAAATTCTGTTATTTGGTTCAGGATACAAATCAAGCATCTTTTCACATAATGTTGATTCAAGACTTCTATTATAATCATAATTCCAAATCATAAGGGCAATAGCAATAACAAGTAAAATGTTAACCACTATAATAATCATATTTTCATTCATAGATCTAATTAATTTTGCAGTATCAAATGATTTTACATTATCAAATGCTTTATTAAAAGTATTTGCCACTTTCTTTGTATATGTAGTTGCTGTTGAATCTTCCATGGGTCTATTGATATATTTAAATATTATTATTATATCTAGAAAAAGGTTAAATAATATAACCGTATATTAATAACCTCATAAATGGCAGGCGGATTATTATCATTAGTAAGCCAAGGTCAACAATCAATAATTTTATATGGAAATCCTTCAAAAACTTTTTTCAAAACTACATATGCTAGAACTACCAATTTTGGATTACAAAAATTTCGTATAGATTATGAAGGAGCTCGAACGTTAAGTCTAACTGATGAAACAACATTTGAATTCAAAGTTCCACGGTATGCGGATTTATTGATGGACACATATATTACCGTTGATTTGCCTAACATTTGGTCACCCATTTACCCACCTGTAGAGCAAACTGGAAACCGGTGGGCTCCTTATGAGTTTAAATGGATTGAAAATTTGGGAGCTAAAATGATTTCCAATATTAGAATTACTTGTGGAAATTCAAAATTACAAGAGTATTCTGGAGATTACCTTCTTGCCCAAGTTCAGAGGGACCTTGTTGGCACTAAACGACTTTTATTTGATACTATGTCTGGTGATACAAAAGATTTAAATGACCCAGGAAACAGTGGAGCTCGAGTAAATGCTTACCCTAATTCTTTTTTTACAGGGGAAGGAAACGGCCCTGAACCATCTATTCGTGGAAAAACTTTATATATTCCCTTAAATGCTTGGTTTTGTAACAAGTCGCAAAGGGCTTTTCCACTTATTTCCCTCCAGTATAATGAATTGATTATTTCGATTACATTCCGGCCAATAAACCAGTTATATTGTATTCGAGATGTGTTTGACCCGGTATACGACTTTCCATATATTGCGCCAAACCTTAATTTAGGATATCAACAATTATTTAGATTTGTTCAGCCTCCACCAAGTATTGATCTTGCTGAAGAAGATTACACTGATAAGCGTTCTATTTGGAATGCGAATATTCATTTGACAGCAACTTATTGTTTTTTGTCCAACGACGAGTCTCGTTTATTTGCCAAAAACGAACAAAAATATATTTTTAAACAAGTCCATGAACAAATATTTTACAATGTAACTGGTTCCCGTCGAGTGGAACTTAATTCAATAGGTCTTGTTACAGATTATTTGTTTTATTTTCAACGAAGTGATGCTAATCAACGAAATCAATGGAGTAATTATACCAATTGGCCGTATGAGTATTTACCTATTGATATTGATTTCGCACCATCAGATGGGAGTTATAATGTTGTAGAACTGGACCCTACTGGAGCTCCTATTTTAGTGCCAATTGGTCCTGGTGTAAATCCTGATGGAACAAATACTGGATTCATGATTACTGGTCCATATAATACTCAAAATAATAAACCTATATTAGAAAGTTTAGGTATTTTATTTGATGGTGATTATAGGGAAAATTTACAGCCTGAAGGAGTTTATAACTATGTTGAGAAATTTGTAAGGACTCCAGGGGCTGCTCCATTTGGTTTATATTGTTACAATTATAGTATGAACTCCGCATCTCTTTATTCTGATAGTCAACCATCTGGAGCGACAAATATGAATCGATTTAGTAAAATTGAATTGGAATTCACAACTGCTATACCTTTGCTTGACAATCTTGCCCAAGTTATTAATGTATGTGACCCAGAAACTGGAGAGGTCATAGGAACGAACAAACCAGCTTGGAGAATTTATGAATATAATTACGACCTACATTTCTTTGAGGAAAGAATTAATATTATCAATTTTGTAGGAGGAAACTGTGGACTCATGTATGCTACATAAAATTTATAAAATGAAATTTGTATAATAAATTTTATTTTATTGAGGGGGTTGTCCTATACCAATTACAGCACAATCAAGTCTTGGTCCGGCATGACCAGTGGTCAATGAATCGGGATAACCACCTCTGCCTAAATCATCTTCATCTTTATGAATTACAATAGACCTTCCTATTACAGATTCATTTACGTTTCCTGTTAAAGTAAATTTATTTGTTTTAAAATGAAATTTAGCAATACCCTCTTCGTTTGCCACAATATTTCCAAGATCTCCAGCATGGCTGTTAACGTCACGAAGACCACCGTGTTGTTTTCCTTTGGGATTCCAATGGCCACCACATTTAGTGCAATCAGTGGAACGTAGATCACCATAAGTGTGAATGTGAAAACCATGCTTTCCAGGCACTAACCCTTTAATATGACCATTTACATTTACAGAATCACCATCCTGATAAAATGTGCAGTAGCTCCCTTTTAGTTTGTTTTGAAATACAGCAACAGCTTTCATATATATTTATATCAAATTTTTCTTTACATAGTACAACTAAATAATGTCATTATATGCTCTTTTTACAAATAAAGCCTATATTTTAGTGTTAATCTATACTTGTTTTGTAATTTACCAAATGTATTACATTAAAACATACATAATAAATTGGCATTCTCTTGTTGTTGGTGAGAAAACACTTCATATGCAACATAATATTAAAAATAAAGGAAAACTTAACAAACATTTCACAACCGTTATTGAGAATAGGTTAAAAAAATTGGAGGAAATGAGTTATGGAGAATGGTTGGACTACAACAATATGAACCCTGAGATTTATAATGGAGGATTTACATACAATATTGCTGTATATGAAAGGGTGAAAAACGATGAAGGTAACTACAATATTCCAGATAGATTTCTCCTTCGTGCCAACAAATATAGAGAGAGTTTGGGACTAACTTATGAAGAACTTCTTAAAATGGCTAATTATACTTTTTTGTTTTCAATTTTTAGCCCTCATCCTGATTTGATACATACAATGTTTCAAAGTTCACATTATAAAGGAGGAACAAATATTTACTCTTTTTATGGTGTAGATGCTGACCTAAACAGACCTGTAAAAATGAATGCGATCGGAGCAAAATTTTCCAAAGAAGAAGGTGATGGTGTATTTGAAGGAGTAATCTATGCTGGTTATAGTCTATTAGATGTAGAAGAACAATATGCTAATAAATATTATGACTTTTTGAGTAAAAAATTTTTAATAGCGGCCAGTCTTGGAACTATTGGCACTGCGTTATTAATGTATTACGCATCGGGTAGAAGTAGACTTTGGTTGCCATTCGCTTTTTTACTGGCTTCAAATTATTATATTCTTAGTTTTATTGATGTTGTTGAAGGAATTACAGATATGGCAAATGAAGAAACAAAGGTAAAAGATATTAACGAAGGTATTTTGAGTATATCATTTTTGGCAGCTGTAAACGTCTTCATTATTCAATCATTACAAACTAACCCTGCTACCAAGAAAGAATATTATGAACCAGCTCTTCTTTTCATGCTTGGACTCGTAATGTTACTTGCTTCACTTTATAAAATTACCAATTATAACAGAATAGATGAAATACGTGTCCATAGAATTGAAAAACAGTTTATGTATAACGGATCTATTTACTTGAACATGTTCATTCTTGTCTTTTATACTCTTGTTGTTTTGAGAGAAAGCAAAGTTCCATTAATAGCCTACCGTAAATTCTATGAATCTATAACACAAAAATAATTAAAACCCAAATTGTTTTTGTAAATGTTTATTTTACAAAAACAATACTTTACACTCTTTTTTTATATAACCTCTTGTATTCATTATTGGTATTATAAAATGAAATCTGAAATATTCGGTGCTTTACACCATCTTTGT